>WBZQ01000244.1_pt1 | contig 35790 bp, 32 predicted proteins | sample 5204251 | NCBI WGS metagenome assembly WBZQ01 (sample SAMN12412402, study PRJNA552823) | activated sludge metagenome | isolation source: activated sludge from nitrification reactor of wastewater treatment plant... | place: USA: Virginia | collected 2017-09 | reverse complement strand
GCCGACATCGGGCTGCTGGTGTTCGTCACCAGCACCGGCTTCATCGCCCCCGGCGTCGACGTCGCGGTGCTGCGGGCACTGGAACTGCCGGTCACCACCAACCGGGTGGTGGTCAACTTCATGGGCTGCGCGGCCGCGATGAACGGCATCCGGTCGGCATCGGATTACGTTCGCGCCCATCCCGATCGCAAGGCACTGGTGATCTGCCTGGAACTCAGCTCCGTCAACGCGGTGTTCACCGAGGACCCGTTCGCGATCATCACCCACAGCCTCTTCGGCGACGGCTGCGGTGCGGTGGTCATCGGCGCCGGCGGCGTCGGCACCGAACAGCCCGCCGGGGCCGTCGTGATCCGGGAGAGCTTCAGCCACCTGTTCGACGACGCGGAGGACGGCATCGTGCTCGGCGTCAACGACGACGGCATCACCTGCGAACTGTCGCCGCAACTGCCCGACTACATTGTGCGCGGGGTCGACCCGGTGATCGTGGACCTGCTGGCCCGCAACGGCCTGGCCAAGACCGACATCGACCTGTGGGCTGTGCACCCGGGCGGCCCCAAGATCCTCGACTCGTCGATCGAATCGCTGGGCCTCCCCGCGGATTCCACGGGGCCGAGCTGGGAAGTGCTCGCCGAATACGGCAATATGCTCAGCGTCTCGCTGATCTTCGTGCTGGAACGCATGATCGCCCAGTCGGTGTCGCGGGCGGCCACGCCGGATGCGGCCGACGGGGCCGACGGGGCCATATCCACCGGCGTCGCGTTCTCCTTCGCCCCGGGCGTCACGCTCGAGGGCATGCTGTTCGACATCGTAGGACGGTAGTGCGATGGCGTTACTGCGTTTTCTGGTGTCGGTGTCCTGGCGGGGGATCGTCTTCGCCGTCGTCGCCGGCCTGATCGGTGGCGCGGCCAACGCCTTCCTGGTCACCCAGATCAATTCCGTCATCTCACCCAAGCCCGATGTGCACGGCAACTGGGGCACCTTCGCGCTCACCGCGGTGGTGGTGCTGATCACCGGCCTCGCCTCGCAGGTCATCCTGACCCGGCTGGCCCAGGACGCCATCTACCGGCTGCGGGCCTCGCTCGGGTCGGGGGTGATCGCCGCGCCGCTCGAACATCTCGAACGCCTTGGTGCACATCGACTCATGGCGACCCTCACCGAGGACGTGCGCACCCTCTCGCAGGCGGTGTCGGCGATCCCGAGCGTCTGCATCGACGTGGCCACCATCATCGGCTGCCTCACCTATCTGGCGATCATCTCGCCCACCATCTTCGCGGTGCAGGTGGGTGCCACGCTGCTGTCGATCCTGTGCGTCGAACTGCTCGCCACCCGGGTGCGCGAACTGTACCGGCAGGCCCGCGAAACCGACGACGAACTGCTGCGCTCGTTCGGCTCGGTCACGCACGGCATCAAAGAGCTCAAGATGCACCGCGATCGCCGCACCGACTTCATGAACCGGCATCTGCTGGGTTCGGCACGGGAGTTGCGCGACAAGAACATCACCGCCGGTGTCCGTTTCTCCTACGCGCAGGGCCTCGGCCAGCTCACCCAGCTCGCGACGATGGCGCTGATCCTGTTCGGGCTGGCCGCGGCGATGAAGCTGCCGCTGGAACAGATGATCGGCTACGTGCTGGTCACCACGTTCCTGTCGATGCCGATGCAGAACATCATGCATCGCATCCCGGATCTGCTGCGCGGCGATGTCGCGCTCAAGAAGATCCACCGGATGGAACTGTCGATGGAAACCCCGCACGACGAGACAACTCTCGGCGGTGCCGATCGGCTGCCGGTGACCGCCGCCCACATCGAACTGTCCGGCGTCCACTACTCCTACCTCGGCGACCAACTGCCCGCGGTCCCGATGGGCCCGCCTCCCGGCCCGGGTCCGGACGACCTGGACCAAGCCGGTCCGCTCCCCGAGCCCTCCGGCCACCCGCAACCCGACCCGAACCACAACGGGGTGGCCCATCCGGGCCTCGGTCACCCGGCCCCGGACCACAACGGTGTCGCCCACCCTGGCCTCGGTCACCCGGCCTCCGACCGTGATGGTGTGGACCTCACGGACGCCGGTCACCCGGCTCCGAACCACAACGCCAACCCGGGCCCGGGTCACCAGGCCCCGGCGCACAACGGTCCGGGCCGACCAAGCTCCGGTCCCGGGCGTGATGGCCGGCGCCCGATGCTGGGGCATAAGGGCCCGGATGGACGTGGCCTACCGCATCACGCACCGGCGGGAATACATCCCATGGCGGGTCCGGGCGAGCGTGCCGGCTTCCATCTCGGACCGATGGACCTGGTGCTGCAACCCGGTCAGGTGACGTTCATCGTCGGCGGCAACGGCAGCGGCAAATCGACTCTGGCCAAGCTCCTTTCGGGCCTGTATCTGCCGCAGTCGGGAACGATCTCGCTGAACGGTGAGGCGATCGGGCACCACAACATCGAATGGTTCCGGCACGCCACGTCGGCCATCTTCACCGACTTCCACCTGTTCGAGGACTTTTTCGGTTACCTGCGCCCCGGCATCGACGACGAGGTGAACCGGCTCCTGCGGCAGCTGCAGATCGCGCACAAGGTGAGCGTCCACGACGGCAAGCTGTCGTCGATCGCCCTGTCACAGGGCCAGCGCAAACGCCTCGCCCTGGTCACCGCCCTGCTTGAGGACCGTCCGGTGTACCTGTTCGACGAGTGGGCCGCCGACCAGGAACCGCAGTTCCGCGAGACCTTCTACCACGAGATCCTCGCTGACCTGCGCCGCCGCGGAAAGACCGTCATCGTCATCACCCACGACGATCGGTACTTCCACCTCGCCGACCAACTGATCAAGCTCGAATTCGGACACCAGGAATCCTTGATCGACGCCCTGCCCCCGTCGTGACCATTCTTCTTGATCCCTGAGGCCGATGCGACGAAGGTGCGACCACCCGTCTTGATCCCTGAGGCCGATGCGACGAAGGTGCGACCACACATCTTGATCCCTGAGGCCGAAGCGACGAAGGAGCGAGGGTCACGAAGGGTCCGGTGACCTTTCGCCGCCTGACGCACCCACCTCGGGGCCACCCGCACCCCGCCGATAGGCCGTCGGCGACATCCCCAGCGTCCGTGTGAAATCCGACGTGAAATGCGCCTGGTCCGCATACCCGAGATCCGCCGCCACATCCCCGACGGCGGTCCCGGGTTCGGCCCGTAGCCGCGCCGCCCCTTCCTGCAACCGGTACCGCCGGATGATCGCGAGCGGCGCCAGCCCCACATAGCGGTCCGCCAGCCGCTGGAGCGTCCGCACCGACACCGAGAGCCGTTCGGCGAGATCATCGACTCGCAGGACGGTGCGATCACCCGCGACGATATCCTCCATCGAATTGGCCAGCAGCGCAGTCTCATCGGGCTCCGGAAGGGTGGCCCGCAGCCACTCGCCATAGATGGCGACAGCCCGGTCCTGCGCGCCCGCGTCCTCCGGATCGGTCATCGCTGCACAGATATCGTCGTATAGTCCACGAGCCTCGAAAGGGATCTCGGTATCCCGAATCTCCTTGGGCGCCTGATGGATAGCGACGATCCCCGCGGGCCGCAGCAGTATCCCCACCGCCCAGCCATGCCCGCGCAGGTCCCGGTACGACGCACTGGTCGTCGGTCCCGACAGCACGATCCCGTCGTGCTGCACCACAAGGTTCGACGCCGGAAACGGCAGCAGGTTCTGCCGGGACGTCCGCCCCGGCGCGAGGCGCCACACCGGAATCCAGAACCACCGCACCAGCGCGGCGAGGTCGTCGGGCGCCGGCACCCGACGGAATGTGGGTAGCCGCGCCGGATACAGCACGCCCCGCGGGTCGTCGGTATCAGTCACCGGTACCCGCCCGAAGTCTGTCGCAAATCTTCAAGCCGAACATATGTCCACAATCCTACGGTCGAGTCATGACTCACACACAGGAAAACACCACCGGCGTGACCGGAACATACACCACCGACGGCCTCCCGCGCGGAGTCACCAGCCTCACCCCGTTCATCACGGTCCAGGGTGCTGCGGAGGCAATCGAGTTCTACCAGAATGTGTTCGGCGCTCGGCTTATCGACAAGACGCAGTTCGGCGGCGTCATCGCGCACGCCGAGATCGACTTCGGTACGGGCCACCTGCAACTCGGTGAGCCCAGCGACGACTACGGACTGATCCCCGCACCGGCCGGTGACGCCGACTGCTACTCGCTCGGCCTGTACCGCCCGAACGTCGACGACGTGGTCGCCAAGGCGGTCGAGGCCGGCGCCACTGTCCGCGAAGCCCCGTCGACATTCGTCTCCGGTGACCGTTTCGCCTCGATCCGTGACCCGTTCGGCGTCCGCTGGTCCATCCTGAGCCGCGTCGAAGACCTGTCCGAGGAGGAATCGGCCCGCCGCGTCGCGGAATGGGCTGCCACCCAGCAGTAGTGCACAGAAAGTCGTCAGCTGAGTTCACGTTTGAGGATCTTGCCCGACGCGTTCCGGGGGAACGCGTCGATGACCTCCACGACTCGCGGCACCTTGAAGTTGGCCAGATGCTCACGGCAGTAGGCGATCACGGCGTCGCCGTCGACAGCCGCATTCTCGCGTACCGTCAGGAATGCCTTGCCCACCTCGCCGAGCCGTTCGTCGGGCACCCCGATCACCGCGGAGTGGGTGACCCCGTCGAACCGGGCGAGCACCTGCTCCACCTCGGCGGGGTACACGTTGAAGCCGCCGCAGATGTACATGTCCTTGAGCCGGTCGGTGATCGTGAGATTGCCGCGCTCGTCGAGGGTGCCGATGTCACCGGTGTGCAGCCAGCCGTCGGCGTCGATGGTGGCGGCGGTGGCGGCGGGATCGTCGAGGTACCCGAGCATCACCATGTCGCCGCGCGCCAGCACCTCGCCCTGTTCCGACAGCGTGATCTCCATGCCGGCGAACGCGCGCCCGCAGGTGTTGGCGACGGTGACGGCGTCGTCGGCGGCGGTGCAGGTGGAGACGAACCCGGAGCATTCGGTGAGCCCGTAGGCGGTGATCACGGTGTCGACGCCCAGTTCGGCGGCGATCCGCTCGATCAGCACCACCGGGACGATCGCAGCCCCGGTGACCACCAGCCGTAGCGAGCTGAGGTCGTGGTCGGCGCGGTCGGGTGCGTCGAGGATGGTCTGGAAGATGGTGGGCGCGCCCGGGAATACCGTGGCCCGCTGCTTCGACACCAAAGTCATTGCGGTGGTGGGGGAGTACACCGCCAGCGGCAGCATTGTGACACCGAACAGCACGCACGGGAGGATGCCTGCCTTGTAGCCGAAGGTGTGGAAGTACGGGTTGACCATCAGATAGCGGTCGTCGGGGTTGAGCCCGCCGTTGCTGCCCCAGGCGTGCGATCCGGCGAGGGTCTGGCGATGAGTTGCCATGACCCCCTTGGATTTTCCGGTGGTACCGGAGGTGAACAGGATGTCCGAGAGGTCATCGGGTGCCACCGTGTCGGCGCGGCGATCCGCTTCCGCCGTACCGTCGGGGGTGGCCCGGCTCAGGAAATCGGTCCAGTCCACGGCCCCGTCGGGCAGTTTGCCACCGCCGAGCGGCACGCGGACAACGGTCTGCGGCATCGACCCTCGGTGGGCCGTCAGCAGTTCGGCGCAATGATCGGCGCCCAGAAACTCCCCGGACACGACGACGGCTGCCGCTCCGGAACGTTCGATGATCTCGACGGCCTCACCCGCGGTGTACCGGGTGTTGAGTGGGATCAGCACCGCCCCCGCGTAGTGCGCGCCGAGCGCCGCGACCGGCCAGTGGTGGCTGTTGGGCGCCCAGATGGCCACCCGGTCGCCGGCCCCGATTCCCGACGCGACGAGCGCCGCGGCAAAGGTACGGGCCGCGTCGTGCAGGCCCGCCCAGGTGAGTTTGACTGCGGCACCCCATTGACCGTCTACGACCGCGACGGCGTCGGGCCAGGTCTGAGCCGCCCGGCGCAGCGCCGCCGGAGTGGTCCGCGGATAGTCGACGGGGGCGGTTTCGGGTGCGCTCGGCATGCAGCCAACCTAGCACTTGCTTGGTCGGCTATGCTAGCTCCCATGACGACGAGTGCAGGCGACGCGCAGGGGTCGGTCGACCTGGCGGATCGGTCGATTGACCTGGGCGCTTGGGCCGAGAACACCCCCGATGCCGCCGAGGAGTTCGCCCGGGCGGTGCGCACCTGGCTGGCCGACAACCTGGTCGGCGACTTCGCCGAACTCGCCGGCCGGGGCGGACCGGGCAGCGAACACGAGTTCTTCGCCGAACGCCTCGCCTGGGACCGGCACCTGGCCGCGGCCGGCTGGACCTGCCTGGGCTGGCCGACGCGTTACGGCGGCCGCGGCGCCACCATCGAGCAGCGCATCATCTTCCACCGCGAGTACGCCCGCGCGAACGCGCCTGCCCGCGTCAACCACCTTGGCGAGGAACTGCTCGGGCCCACGCTCATCGAGTTCGGCACCGAGGAGCAGAAGCAGCGGTTCCTGCCGCACATCGTCGACGTGACCGAACTGTGGGCACAGGGCTATTCCGAGCCCGGCGCCGGATCTGATCTCGCCGGTGTCTCCACGTCGGCGCGGCTGGAGGACGGCCGCTGGGTGATCAACGGCCAGAAGATCTGGACCTCGCTGGCGCACATGTCGCAGTGGGTCTTCGTGCTGTGCCGCACAGACAAGGACTCGAAACGCCATGCGGGCCTCAGCTTTCTGCTCGCCCCCCTCGATCAGGCCGGCATCACGGTCCGGCCGATCCAGCAACTCACCGGCACCTCGGAGTTCAACGAGGTCTTCTTCGACGGCGCCGTCACCGATGCCGACCTGATCGTCGGCGCACCCGGCGACGGCTGGTCGGTGGCGATGGGGCTGCTGCAGTTCGAGCGCGGCGTGTCCACCCTCGGCCAGCAGGTCGGCTTCGCCCGTGAACTCGATGATCTCACCGACCTCGCCCGAGCCAACGGCGCGATCAACGACTCCGAGATCGCCTCCCGCCTGGCCCGCGCCCGCATCGGCCTGACCGTGATGGGCGCCCACGCCCAGCGCACCCTCGGCGGCGACATCACCTCCGAGGCGGGTGCGGCGTCGACGTCGAAACTGTTGTGGGCCAACTGGCATCGTGACCTCGGCGAGCTGGCGATGGCGATCTCCGGTGCGCCCTCGCTGATCGGCCCGTCGCACAACGCCGAAGGCACACCCAACGATCTGCACGACCCCGAGCACGTCGAACTCGACGAATGGCAACGGCTGTGGCTGTTCACCCGCGCCGATACCATCTACGGCGGCTCGAACGAGGTGCAACGCAACATCATCGCCGAGCGCGTGCTCGGCCTACCCAGGGAGGCACGTCCGTCATGACAGCAGAAGCACGATCCCCGCTCGCCACCCCGCCGGCCGAAACTCCCGGCCACGGGCTGCTCGCCGGACGCAAGGCCGTGGTCACCGCCGCCGCGGGTACCGGCATCGGTTTCTCGACGGCCCGCCGCATCCTCCTCGAGGGTGGCGACGTGCTGATCAGTGACTGGCACGAACGCCGGCTCGGCGAGGCCCGCGACAAACTTGCCGAGGAGTTCCCCGAGCGCACCGTCGCCCAGCTCACCTGCAACGTGCAGGACACCGCCGAGGTCGACGCCCTGATCGCCGGTGCCGCAACCGAACTCGGCCGCATCGACGTACTGGTCAACAACGCCGGGCTCGGCGGCGAGACCCCGGTCGCCGAGATGACCGACGAGGAGTGGGACCGCGTCGTCGACATCACCCTCACCGGCACCTTCCGCGCCACCCGCGCCACACTGCGCTACTTCGGTTCGGTGGATCACGGCGGCGTCATCGTCAACAACGCCTCTGTGCTCGGCTGGCGCGCCCAGCGCGGCCAGGCCCATTACGCCGCCGCCAAGGCCGGCGTCATGGCGCTGACCCGTTGTGCCGCAATCGAAGCCGCCGACGTGGGGGTGCGCATCAACGCCGTCGCCCCGTCCATCGCCAAACATCCCTTCCTGGCCAAGGTCACCAGCGACGAACTCCTGGACGAGCTGGCCTCGAAGGAGGCCTACGGCCGCGCCGCCGAGGTCTGGGAGGTGGCCGCCACCATCGCCATGCTCGCCAGCGACTACACCACCTACCTCACCGGCGAAGTCGTCTCCATCTCCTCCCAACGTGCCTGATTCCCCGCCGTCCCCTTCGCTGGTTGAGCCGCGAAGAGCCGCTTCCCCCTCTCGCTGGTTGAGGTGTGAAGAGCCGCTTCCCCTCTCGCTGGTTGAGGCGCGAAGAGCCGCTTCCCCTCTCGCTGGTTGAGGTGTGAAGAGCCGCTAGGCGATGAGCCTCGAAACCCCGCAAGCCGACATCGTCCCCAACCCCAAGGACACCGAACAATGACCACACCCCAGGCCTACATCGTCGACGCCGTCCGCACCCCGGTCGGCAAGCGCAACGGCTCCCTCGCCAAGGCGCACCCCGCCGACCTCGGCGCCCACGTCATCTCCGCGATCGTCGACCGCACCGGCATCGACCCGGAGGTGGTCGACGATGTGGTGTTCGGCTGCGTCGACGCGATCGGCCCGCAAGCGGGCAACATCGGCCGTACCGCGTGGCTGGCCGCCGGAATGCCGCTGGGCGTGCCCGGTACCACCGTCGACCGCCAGTGCGGATCCTCGCAGCAGGCAATCCATTTCGCCGCGCAGGGCGTGATGAGCGGCACCCAGGACGTGGTGGTTGTCGGCGGGGTGCAGAACATGAGCGCGATCCCGATCTCACAGGCCATGATCGCCGGCCAGGAGTTCGGATTCACCACGCCCACCGCCGAATCCGAGGGCTGGCGCAAGCGTTTCGGTGACGCCGAGGTCTCCCAGTTCGCCGGCGCCGACGCGATGGCCGTCAAGTGGGACATCAGCCGCGAGGACATGGAGCAGTGGGCGTTCAACTCCCACGACCGCGCCCGCACCGCCATCGCCGAGGGCCGCTTCGACCGCGAGCTCGTCGCCTACGGTGACCTGTCCGTCGACGAATGCCCCCGCGAGACAACGCTGGAGAAGATGGCCGGCCTCAAGCCGCTGGCCGAGGGGTCGCGGCTCACCGCTGCCGTCGCCTCCCAGATCTCCGACGGCGCGTCGGCCGCGCTGGTGGTGTCCGAGGCAGCGCTCAAGCAGTACAACCTCACCCCGCGCGCTCGCATCCACCACCTGTCGGTGCGCGGCGATGACCCGGTGATGATGCTCTCGGCCCCTATCCCGGCCACCGCCTACGCCCTCAACAAGGCCGGCATGAGCATCGACGACATCGACGTCGTCGAGATCAACGAGGCCTTCGCCTCGGTGGTGCTCGCCTGGATCAAGGAGACCGGCGCCGACCCCGCCAAGGTCAACCCGAACGGCGGCGCCATCGCCCTCGGGCACCCCCTCGGCGCCACCGGCACCAAACTGTTCGCCACCCTCCTCAACGAGCTCGAACGCACCGGCGGCCGCTACGGCCTGCAGACCATGTGCGAAGGCGGCGGCACCGCCAACGTCACCATCATCGAACGACTTTGATCCCTGAGCCGGTGCGTCGGCGGACTGGGTCACCGTCTTGATTCCTGAGGCCGATGCGAGGAACGAGCGAGGGACGCGTTGGGTCCGGTGAGCTACCCACCTGAAGTGACCACCTCATCGTTCACCCGGAAAGGAAAGCCGACACAGTTCCTCCAGAACTGGGGATACGCTGGCTCAGTGACGTCGATGACCGTGCATACGGGCCTGCCCCGTCGCCCGCCGACCGGCCGGGCGCACCGCGCCGTCCGCCGGACCCTGGCCGAGTCGGCGTACCTGTTGACCGCCCCGGGCACCGCCGTCCTGGGCGTGTTGTGGGTGACCGTCACCTTTGTCGCGGGAACCCTCACCGCAGCATCACCGCGATTCTCTCGCCGGTGCTGGTCGGCGGCCCGAAGTCCGGGCGACGTCGAATGGTGGCGTGTCCGCTCCTTGGGAGCGGCCGGTGCACACATGTCGCCGGCCGAACGACGGCCCGCCGCGTCCGACCCCGGAACAGACCCCACCCGCTGGCTCGACGCCGCGCACGCGGTGATCATGATCCCGGTCGTGGCGGTCACCTGGTTGGTGACTGTCTCGTGGTGGCTTCTCGGCCTGGCGTTCGCGACGTATCCGATCCGCAACTATCCGGTGACGGGGCCGCTGCGACCGCTGACCCTCGATGCCGACGGCGGCGGCTCCCATCTGTCGGTGAGCCTGGGGCTGACGTCGCCCGCGTCCCGGATCGTATTCGCTGTCGGTGCCGCCCTGCTGCTGGCGGTGACCTTGCCGCTGGTCACCCGCGTCGCCGCGACCGTCCACGGCAGACTCGGCGAGGCGCTGCTGTCGAGCGATTCGGTGTGGCATCGCCGCATCAGTGGTCTGGAGCACGAACGCGACACCGCCCAGGCGCAGGCCGCGGCGGCGGTGTCGGCGGAGGCGGAAGCGCTGCGCAGACTCGAACGGGACATTCATGACGGACCGCAACAACAGCTGATCCGGCTGGGGATGGAGTTGGGCCGTGCCCGGTACCACTTCGACCGTGATCCCGGGCTGACCCGGAAAGCCTTGGCCGAGGCGGCCATTCATGTGCAAGAAGCAGTGGATGAGCTGCGCGCGCTGTCGCGGGGAATCGCCCCGCCGCTCCTCGCCGACCGGGGTCTTGCGGCAGCACTCGCGTCCCTCGCGGACCGTAGTGTCGTCCCCGCGACGCTCGATGCGGACGCCGAGCCGGTTCCTCTCGGAGCGGCCGCCGAGACTGCCGCGTATTTCGTTGTCGCCGAGGCTCTGACGAACGTGGCCAAACACAGCGACGCCCACTCCTGCACCATCGGCCTGCGCCGGTCCGCCGACGTCGTGCGGGTGTGGATCACCGACGACGGCCGCGGCGGTGCCGCAGTGGGCAAGGGGCACGGGCTACACGGCCTGGCTGAGCGCGTTTTCGCCGTGGGTGGCACTTTCGATATCGACAGCCCGCCGGGCGGCCCGACGACGATCACGGCGGAGCTGCCATGCCGATAGATCAGGGGCCGGTGCGCAAGCGGCTGCGGATCGTCGTCGCCGACGACTCGGTTTTGTTGCGCGAGGGGCTGATCCGGCTACTGGAGGAGGACGGCCACGAGGTGCTGGCGGGCGTCGGCGACGGACCCCGACTCGTCGACGCTATTCGCACGCACCGCCCTGACATCTCGGTGGCCGACATACGGATGCCGCCGACGCACACCGACGAGGGCCTGCGTGCCGCGATCACCGCCCGGCGGGAGATGCCCGGGACGCCGGTGCTGGTGCTGAGTCAGTATGTCGAGGTGCTGTATGCCGCAGAGCTTCTCGACGACGGCTCGGGAGCGGTCGGCTACCTGCTCAAGGACCGGGTGACCGACGTCGCGGACTTCCTCGACACACTGCACCTGGTGGCGGGCGGCGGTGTCGTACTCGACCCGCAGGTCGTCGCGCAGCTGCTCGCACGGCGCTCAGGCGATCCGCTCGACGCCCTGACCGTGCGCGAGCGGGAACTGCTCGGCCTCATGGCCGAGGGCCGCTCGAACACAGACATCGCGCGCAGACTGGTGTTGTCATCGAGTGCTGTCGAGAAGCACATCGGCAATGTGTTCGCCAAGCTCGGCCTGCCACCGGACGATGCCCGGCATCGTCGGGTGCTCGCGGTGCTCGCCTACCTTCAGAACGTGCCCCGGTAGAAGTCGAGCACGGCACGCGGCGAGTCGAGCGCCGCCGACGTGTTGGCCGCGGCGAGTACGACGACGGCGACCGCCAGCACGCCCGAGGCGATCGCGACCGCACCGGACAGGCGACGGCGGCGCAGATCGTGCCGCGGCCTCCGGGCACGGGCACGCACCGACACGATGGCCACAATGGTCAGCGCCACCGCCGACGACCAGCCGATCACCGCGACCACCACGTGGTAGCGGGCGAGGTCATTGACCATCATCCGCAGCGGTGCGGGACTCGCCCCGGAGTAGTGGGTCAGCTCGTCGCGCACCTGTCCGGCCATCGCCGCGAGGTCGCCGCCGGCCGTGCCGACGGGCAGCATCGACATCAGTGAGGCCGTCGGCGCGACGATCGACTGGATGTTGGCCACCACCGCGACGTACGCGACCACTGCCAGGGCGGACACGACCGTCCCGGCGGCCGCAACAGGCCAGGCTGCCATGTTCGGAGCGGCATGAACGTAGCGTCGCGAGAGCCGGACCGCCCATACGGCCAGCACGACGAGCAGTGCGACGGCCATTGCGGTCTTGACCAGGTGGAACCACCGCCAGTAGTCGGAGAGGTCGGAGAGTTCCGGCGTCAGGGTCCGCGACCGGTTGTCCCAGTAGCGGACGAACGCGGCCCGCACCCGGTCGGTGAGTTGTGCCTCGTCGTACGGGCCGTGCCCGGAAAGCAGGGTCGCGAGCGATGGCGGTGACAACACAAACGCGGCGGTGAGCGTCGCCGCCGAGAGGCACAGCCAGGTGTTGCCGAGTCGTATCCGGGTCATACTCAGGACTCTGGCACCGTGGCAGGGTGGGGTCACTGGGGTGCACCACCGACTTTCGGTGGGGATGTCCCCACCGCGCGGACGGGTGCCAACCGCCCTTCGCCAAATCCTGTGAAGTACCGCATACTGATACCAGAAACATATATGTTTTGGTGTTTACGCTGGTAGCAGGAACGCCGACACACAATCCTGGGAGGACGCATGACCAAGCCCGCTGAGATCACCACGACAGACACCCACGTGTCGTCGGATCAGCACACGATGACCGAGTTGCTGGAGATCCAGCGGGCGGCCTTCCTGCGCGACGGCATCCCCGACGCCAAGACCCGGATCGACCGTATCGCCCGGCTCGCCGCGCTGCTGCTCGATCATTCCGACGAGATCGCGGAGGCGCTCACCGCCGACTTCGGGTCCCGTCCCCGGGAGTTGTCGCTGGCCGCCGACGTCGCGGGCTGCATGATCGACCTGGCCCACCAGCGGCGCAGCGTCACCAAGTGGATGAAGGAGACCAAGACCTCCCGCGCGATGGGCGTCGCCGGTTTCAAGCAGTCCATCCGGCACGACCCCCTCGGCGTCGTCGGCATCATGGGTCCGTGGAACTTCCCGCTGCAGCTCACGATCGTGCCCGCGGGCTCGGCGTTCGCCGCCGGTAACCGGGTGTTGATGCGCCCGTCGTCGATCACCGCCAAGACCACCGACGTCATCGCCAAGTACGCGCCCGACTACTTCTCCATCGAGGAGTTCGCCGTCATCACCTCGCGGCACGGGTCCGGCTCGGACTTCGCCAAGCTCAAGGTCGACCACATGTTCTTCACCGGCTCGCCCGAGGTCGGTGCGTCGGTGGCGGCCGAGGCCGGCAAGAATCTGGTGCCGGTCACCCTCGAACTCGGCGGCAAGAACCCGGTTGTCGTCGATTCCGACGAAGACATCGCCAAGGCCGCCAAGTTCGTGGCCAACGCCCGCATGGTCAACGGCGGCCAGGTCTGCCTGTGCCCCGACTACGTGTTCGTGCCCGAGGCCAAGGTCGACGAGTTCGTGGACGGGGTGATCGCGCGGTGGACCGAGATCTTCCCGTCCATCGTCGACAACCCGCAGTACACCGCCACGATCAACGAGAAGAACTACAACCGCATCGTCGGCCTGATCGACGACGCGGTGTCGCTCGGCGCCACCAAGCGCGAGGTGGTGCCTGCCGGTGAGCAACTGCCGGATGCGGGCACACGCAAGATCGCGCCGACCGTCCTCACCGGCGTCAAGGCCGGCATGAAGATCGAGGAGGACGAGGTCTTCGGCCCGGTCCTCACGGTGTACCCGTACCGCAGTCTCTCGGAGGCGATCGGGCACATCTCCGCCAACCCGCACCCGCTCAACATGTACTGGTGCGGCGACCGCAACGAGCGTTTCGAGCGCCTCGCCGACGGCACCCGCAGCGGCGCGATCAACGGCAACGACTTCGCGCTGCACCTGTTCGGCCCCGAACTCCCGTTCGGCGGCGTGGGCCGCAGCGGCATGGGCGGCTACCACGGCAAGACCGGCTTCGACACCTTCAGCCACCGCCGCGCGGTCGCGTTCTCGTCGATGCCGGTGAGCATCGCCGAAATGATGTCCCCGCCGTTCGTCAAGCGCGACACCAAGATGGCCGACGGCCAGATCGCCATGTGGCGCAAGCTCAACACCCGCGCCCTGAAAAAGGCCCGCAAGAAGTAGCCCCGTCGGTTGAGGTGCCCCCTTCTGCCGGTTGAGGTGCCAGGCTCTGCCGGTTGAGGTGCGAGGAGCGTTAGCGACGAGCCTCGAAACCTGGTGAGCGGACAATGTCACCTCACCAGGTTTCGAGGCTCGCAAGCTCGCACCTCAACCGGCGGTGGTGAGTTCACAACAACCCGACCAAGCGCTTGCTAGGGTAGACCAATGGCAGCACGCACTTCGACCAGCTCGGCCCGCCGCGACGAACTCCTGTCGACGGCGGGCCGTCTGTTCGCCGAGAACGGGTTGCGGTCCACCACGGTACGCGACATCGCCGACGCGGCGGGCATCCTGTCGGGCAGCCTCTATCACCACTTCGACTCCAAGGAGTCGATGGTCGATGAGATCCTGCGCGGCTTCCTTGACCGGCTGTTCGGCAGCTACCGCGAGATCGCCGCTGCCGACCTGTCGGCCCGCGAGACCATCCGCCGTTTCGTGGTCGCCTCGTTCGAGGCCATCGACATCGACCATCACGCGGTGGCGATCTACCAGGACGAGGCCCCGCGCCTGGCCTCCCAGGAACGCTTCGCCTATATCGCCGAACTCAACACCGAGTTCCGCGGCCTGTGGCTCTCGACGCTGCGCCATGGCGTCGACGACGGCGAGTTCCGCGCAGATCTCGACCTCGAGCTGGTGTACCGCTTCATGCGCGACACCGTCTGGGTGGCCGTGCGCTGGTACCGCCCCGGCGGCACGTTGGGCGTCGAAGATATTGCGCAGGAATATCTTTCGATCGTCCTGGATGGCATCGTCCCGCGCTGACGGTTCGCGGCGGTGTCATGCGTTCGACGCACTTGACCACCATTTCCTGGTCACGGTGACTGCCGTTACATTACCGTGACCCGCATGACCTACGACGACGCCGAGTGGCATCTGGACACGGTCGGCGAACTGGGCCTGGACGACTCGGCGGCCGATGTCCACATCGGCGTCTATCTGGCGTGGGCGGCCACGCGCGGCCTGCTCAGCAAACCGTACGCATCCGCATCGAGCCAGGTACGCAGCCGCGCCGGCACCCCCGCGCAACTCGCCCACGACATGTTCGTCGACCAGATCGACCCGGGAATGCTGTCCCCGGTCGGTCGCCGATTCACCGAATCGGCATATTCGAGCTACCTCGCCACCGTCGACACCGCCGCCCAGGTCGCCGGCCTGAAGGTGTGCTACGAGCTCCCCGACACCTGGTCCACGTACGACAACCTCGTCCCCCTCATCGACTCCCTCTACGAAAACTGGGTCGACTGATCGCCCACCATCACCATCGAGATGCCCCGGCCCGGCTCTGCCGGTTGAGGTGCCCCGGCTCTGCCGGTTGAGGTGCCCCGGCTCTGCCGGTTGAGGTGCCCCGGCTCTGCCGGTTGAGGTGCGAAAAGCGTGAGCGACGAGCCTCGAAACCCCGCAAGATGACACTGTCGTCTCACCAGGTTTCGAGGCTCATCGCCTAGCGGCTCCTCACACCTCAACCAGCGGAGGAAAGAAGCGACTGACGTAGTGGTGGTTCAGCTCAACGCTTTACGACGCTCATGCGCCTGCGTCATCACCGACTGGATCAGCTCATCACAACTCGGCAGATCATCGATCATACCGACCACCTGACCCGACGCCAGCACCCCGGCCCGGGTGTCACCCTCGACCAGCCCGGCACGCAGCAGCATCGGGGTGTTGCCGGCCATGATGATCTGCTGCCAGGTGCGTTCACCCGACTTCTTCATCGCGAGCCCGTCACGCAGCAGGGTGGTCCACTTCATCCCGGTGAGCTGCTTGAACTCGTTGGCGTTCCGTGCCGCGGCCGTCAAAGCCTTGACGGGACTGCCACTTTCAAGGGCATCGACCAGCGGGGTGCGCAGCACGCGGTGCGGCATGCCGTCGACCTTCACCGATACGACGGTGTCGTTGAGCGAGCGCTTCAGGTACTCCTGCTTCACCGAATCCGGAACCGCGCTGTCGGAGGTGAGCAGGAAGCGGGTGCCCATCGCGATCCCGTCGGCGCCGTACGCCAGCGCGGCGACCAGCCCGCGGCCGTCGAAGAACCCGCCCGAGGCGACCACCGGCATATCCGAACCCGCCTGCGCGAGAGCGTCGATCACCGACGGCAGCAGCAGGGTGGTGGCAACGGGACCGGTGTGTCCACCGCCCTCACCGCCCTGCACGATCACCGCATCCGCACCCCACGACGCCACCTTCAACGCGTGCTTGGCGGCACCGATCGACGGGATCACCACCACACCATGATCTTTGAGCTTGGCGATCAGCTCCTTCTTCGGCGCCAGCGCGAACGAGGCGACCTTCACGCCCTCCCGGATCACCAGGTCGATCCGGTCGGCGGCATCGGTGGCGTCGGCACGCATGTTCACGCCGAACGGCTTGTCAGTCAGCGACTTGGTCTTCTTGATCGCCGCTTCCAGTTCGCCGAAAGTCATTGTCGCCGAAGCGAGAATGCCGAGTCCACCGGCGTTCGAGGTAGCTGAGGTGAGAGACGGCCCCGACACCCAGCCCATCCCGGTCTGCACGATCGGATACTCGATACCCACCAGCTCGGTGAACTTGGTGGGAAGTGCGGCGGCACGTGATGTTCCTGCCCCGGTGACATTTCCCGTCGCTTCGCTCGCGGTGACATTTCCCGTCGCTTCGCTCGCGGTGACATTTCCCGTCGCTTCGCTCGCCCCGGCACTCATCGGACCTCCCGATTGCGAACACCCTTGGGGTCCAGGACCTCCCGGATGATCGACAGTTCCTCGGCCGTGGGCTGCCGGGTCACCCCGGCCGATTCGAGCCCGGCCACCTCGAACGAGGTGTTCTCCGCGACCTCGGCAGCCTCCACACCCGGATGCAGCGACAGCGCCCGCATCGTGTGATCGGGTCCGCCGAAATCGAACACACCCAGGTTGGTGATGACGCGATGAATGTTGTGGTCGTCGAACGCCGGGTTCTCGGGATCGACCTTGTCGTAACCGATTCCGGACACGATGTCGACGGAGTCGGTGAACACACGCGTCGAATGGCGGCCCACCCAGTAGCTCGTCGGATGGTTGATGGTGTTGCCGGGAGCCCCGCGCACCCCGAACATCTGCCGCGTCGGCTGCTGCAGCGGCCCGAACGCCGACAGGTTCTGGTTGCCGTACCGGTCGATCTGGTTGGCGCCCATCACCACATGCCGGCGGCCCGATGCGACCACGTCGAACACCTTGCGGAACGGCATCCAGCCCTCGATGGGACCGGAGCGGCCGATGGCCGGGGTGTCGGCCAGGATCAGTGCCTCACCGTCGGTGATGAGCAGATCGGGTTCGGAAGTCAGCCGGGCCAGCCGGGCCCCGAGCAACGCCATCGGCGCCATCGGGGAGGCCATGATCTCGCCGGCGCCCGAGAAGATCTCGGCGCACGCGACGACGCAGATCTCCGCGCGCGTCACCTCGGTGGTGGATTCTGTGGTGGTCACTTGCTCTCCTCCTGCTCGGCCTGCCACGCGGCCACCTCACGCTGATAGGTTTCTTCATCGACGCGCAGGAAACGCTGCGAGAACGCCTCCCAGGTCGCGGGATCCTTGGCCGATTCGACATAGAACCGCTGGAATGCCTCGTCGCGGCCGTACTCGCCGGCGAAGGTGAAATGCGCGCCGTTGGGGGCGTGTACCACCTTGTCGACGTTCATCCGGTTCAGCAGAAGCCGCTGATGCGGAACGGATTTCACCAGTACCTCGGTGGACACCAGCTGATCGGTCTCCAGGTAGCGACGATCGGCGGCGGCACAGAACAGATCATCCATGTACGGATCGACGCCGGTGTAGGCGGCATTGCCTCGATTGTCGGCGATATCGAGATGCACGAACGCGGCGTCGAGACGCAGAGCCGGCATCGCGACCAGCGTCTGGGTGCGGCCGTCCGCGTCGGGGTACGGGGAGGTGACCGTCTTGAGCTCACCCTCCCAGAAGTTCAGCACATCCGAACCGAGTCCGGCCCGGATCGGCAGGAACGGCAGCCGCGAGGCGGCGGCCTCCAGGCCGCACTTGACCATGCCCTCGTCCATTTCGCGCGCCTCGATGGCACCGGTGGTGCGGGCGTGGGCGAACCACGGATCGTAGAACGGCGCCGAGTCCAGCGACACGAACCCGTAGTACGCGCGCCGCACCTTGCCTGCGGCGCACAGCAATCCGAGGTCGGCGCCGCCGTAGGTCACCACGGTCAGATCCTTGACGTCCGAGCGGGCCAGGGCCCGCACCAGCGCCATCGGCTTGCGCCGCGACCCCCACCCGCCGATGCCGATGGTCATCCCGTCGCGCAGCTCGCCGATCACTTCGTCGAGCGTGCTGGTCTTGTCTGTTGGTACTGCTGCCATCAGTTCTCAGTCGCTTTCTTTGTCATTGAGGTCCACCTGCTTGATCCCTGAGGCCGATGCGAGGGACGAGCGAGGGTCACGAAGGGTCCGGCGACCCGAGCATCACGAATCACCCACAGCCTTTCCCGTGGCCACGAACGCATCCCGGTGCTCGTCGGACACCCCGGCCAGGTTCAGTTCGAACGTGTACCCCTGCTCCAGCCGGTAGCTGGTCTTCACGTCGACGGGATCGATGTGGTTGATCGCGGCCTTGGCAGCCCGGATCACCCGGGTGTCCTTCTTGGCGATCATCTCCGCGACTTCGGTTGCGGCGGAGAGGAGTTCGTCGGCGGGCACCACCCGGTACACCGACCCGAAGTGCAGCAGCTGCTGGGCGGAGACGGTCTGCGCCGTGTAATAGAGGGTGCGCATCATGTGCTGCGGCACCAGCCGCGCCAGATGTGTCGCGGCGCCGAGCGCACCGCGATCGACCTCGGGCAGCCCGAAGTAGGCGTCGTCGGAGGCGACGATGACGTCGGCGTTACCGACCAGCCCCACGCCACCGCCGACGCAGAAGCCGTTGACGGCCGCGATGACGGGAACGGGGCAGTCGTAGACGGCGGAGAAGGCGGCCGCGCACCCGTGGTTGGCGCCGATGAGGGCGCCGAATCCGGTGGTGGTCTGCATTTCCTTGATGTCGACGCCCGCGTTGAAGCCGCGTCCCTCCGAACGCAGGATCACCACATGCGTCGACGGGTCCTCGCCGGCTGCGGTGATGACATACGCGAGGTCGAACCAGGCGGCCGACGGCAGCGCGTTGACCGGCGGATAGTCGACGGTCACGATCGCGATGCCGCTGTCTGTGCGTGCGGTGGTGATGGGCATCAGGGCTCCTTATCCAACCAAGCAAGTGCTTGGTTGTTTGGTAGGGTATCACCCATGACCGCAGCACCACAGGTCGCCGGTACGCCCGAACCGGCCGAGACCGGACCGCCGGAACCGGGCGACACATCGAGCGCAGTCGCCGGGGAAGGTGCTGCGTCCGCACGCTTCGACCTGGGGCTGGCGGGCAAGGTTGTCCTGATCACCGGCGGCGCACGAGGCGTCGGAGCCGGAATCGCGACGGTGCTCGACAGCCTTGGCGCCACCCCGGTCATCTGCGCCCGCAGACCGCCACAGGGCGACGACCACCCCGACTTCTTCCCGTGCGACGTCCGGGACGAGGATGCGGTGGCCGAACTGGTCGGCGCCATCGTCGACAAGTACGGCAGGCTCGACGGCCTGGTGAACAATGCCGGCGGCTCACCGTTCGCACTGGCCGCCGACGCGTCGGCGACCTTCACCAACAAGATCATCGCGCTCAACCTGGTTGCGCCGCTGATCGTTTCCCGGGCCGCGCATGCGGTGATGGTCGACCAGCCCGACGGCGGTGCGATCGTCAACATCTCCAGCGTGAGCGGTCACCGTCCCTCGCCGGGTACCGCGGCCTACGGCGCGGCCAAGGCCGGCGTCGACAGCGCCGCCACCGCGCTCGCTGTCGAATGGGCACCTAGGGTCCGCATCAATTCCATTGTTGCCGGGGCGATTCAGACCGAACTGTCGCACCTGCACTACGGCGACCAGGCCGGTATCGACGCCGTCGCCGCCACCATCCCGATGGGCCGCCTCGCCCTGCCGTCCGACATCGGCAACGCCGTCGCGTTCCTGCTGTCCCCGTTGTCGTCGTTCATCACCGGCAGCACCCTCACCATCCACGGCGGCGGCGAACGCCCCGCCTTCCTGGCCGCCGCCAACGCCGGCAACCAGGTCTGACCGACAGGGAACCTCGTGATCCCTGAGGCCGAAGCGACGAAGGAGCGAGGGTCACGAAGGGTCCGGTGACCTTTCGCCACCTGACGCCACCACATCCACACCATCACCACCACCCGCCAACCAAGGAGAACCATTGTCCAGCAAGCTGAATGAGGGCCGCGTAGCCATTGTCACCGGAGCGGGTCAGGGCCTGGGCCGCGCCCACGCGCACGCCTTCGCCGCCGACGGCGCCGCCGTCGTCGTCAACGACTACGACGCAGACTCGGCCAACACCGTAGCCCAGGAGATCCGCGATGCGGGCGGCCAGGCCGTCGCCAGCGTCGGTGATGTGGCCGACTGGGCGTACGGCGAGTCGCTGGTCGCGACCGCGATCAGCGAGTTCGGCCGCCTCGACACGCTGGTCAACAACGCCGGTTTTGTCCGCGACCGGATGCTGGTGTCGCTGTCGGAAGACGAGTGGGATTCGGTGGTGCGCGTGCACCTCAAGGGCCACTTCGTCACCCTGCGCCACGCCGCCGCCTACTGGCGCGCCGAGTCGAAGGCGGGCCGCACCCCGGCCGCCCGCATCATCAACACGTCCTCGGGCGCCGGTCTGTACGGCTCGGTCGGCCAGGGCAACTACTCGGCCGCCAAGGCGGCCATCGCCGAGCTGACCATCCAGGCCGCCGCCGAACTGGGCGGCTACGGCATCACCGCCAACGCGATCGCCCCGTCGGCCCGCACCCAGATGACCGTCGGCGCCGGTGGCGCGATGGCCGAGCAGATGGCCGCGCCCACCGATGGTTCGTTCGACGCGATGAACCCGGCCAACGTGTCACCGCTGGTGGTGTGGCTGGGTTCGGCGCAGTCGGCGTCGGTCACCGGCCGCGTGTTCGAGGTCGAGGGCGGCAAGATCTCGGTGTCCGACGGCTGGCAGCGCAGCGTCGAGGCCGACAAGGGTGCCCGCTGGGACGTCGCCGAACTCGGCCCGGTCGTCGAGGAATTGCTGGCCAAGGCGCCGGTGCCGATGCCCGTCTACGGCGCCCGGTAGAACGGGACGTATGACTATCGACGAATCCCGTCAGATCGCCATCGCCAAGGCCTATGTCGACGCCCTGGTCAGTCACGATCCGTCGGAGGTGTCGCTGCACCCGGACTGCACCCGACTCGAGTTCGGGGTGCGCACCGGGCGCAACGGCGCGCACATCGCCCGCAGCCTGGCCCGTGGACCGCAGTTCCGCACCATCCACGCGGTCAGCGGTTTCGAGGCGACCGTCGATCACCACACCGTGACGACGCGGTACCTGGTGCATGTGCAGCCCAGGTTCCTCGGGCTGGCGGCCGAGGTGCGCGAATCGTTCCTGATAGACGAGGACGGCCGAATCCGCACGATCGTCGCGAAATTCGGCCGTCCCCGGAAGGCTTCTCGGTAAGCCCTTACGAACTGGGCGCGCGCACCACCATCGGCACGCCCGGGAACAGCGAGGCCATCTCCGAACGCGACTTACGCAGTGCGGCAACGCCGTAGCCCTGCTTGCGCTTGTCGGGGTGGATCCAGATCCGCACATCCACCTCACCGTCGGCGAGTTCGCCGAAGATCAAGCCCACCTTGGTGCCCTGCTCCTCGGCGACCAGCCACACCGCGTCCTCGTCGTCGACGCGCTGCGCGCCCTTGGCGATCTCGTCGTCGAGGGGGCCCGCGGGCTCGCCCGAGCCGTCACCCGCTACCTGGAGTTCCTCGGTGCGCACGGCGAAGATGTCGGCGTCGTCGGCGCAGAAGGTGCGCAGTTCGAGGGTGTCGCCGCTGCTGGCGGGACGTTCGGCGAGGGTGAAGGTGAGAGCGGAGTTGAGGTCGTCGAGTTCGGCCTGGTTCTTGCGGCGTTCGGCCTTGGTGAGCTGATTCAGGCGCATGCCGAGCACGGCCTCGGCACCGAGGGCGGATTTGCCGAGCAGGTCGGCGATCGCGGACACCGCGGCCTCGTGGTCGTCGGCATCGACGATGGCGTCGAGCACTTCGTGGCGCCGTTCGAGCGCGGTGAGCAGCGCGTCGGTGATGTCGCGACGGGTCGTCTTCTGGTCCAGATCTGTCATGCGCGCAATCCTAAGCTCTTACCGGGCAGTAGGGGAGGTGTCCGAACGAGGGACAGGGCGCCGCCGGAGCCGTTACCGGAGAAAACAGGAACACGTTCTGGGCAAAAACTGGAACACGTTCTAGTCTGGAGGTCATGAACTCCCCGGTCGCGAACATCGCAGCACCCGCTGCCTCTGACATACCCGCAGCCCCTGAAGTCCAAGCAGCGACACCGCTGCACGACGGCGTCCACCTCGGGCACCTCATGGCCTCCGCGCTCGCCAGGCACGCGGACCGCACGGTGCTGCGCCTCGGGTCGACGTCCCTCACCGGCAGGCAGATGGCCGACGAGATCAGCCGATACGTCCAGGCCTTCCAATCCGTCGGCGCCGCATCGGGTTCGGCGGTCGGGCTGCTCGCGCTGAATCGTCCCGAGGTGCTGCTGGTGATCGGCGCCGGCCAGACGCAGGGCTGGCGGCGCACCGCACTGCACCCACTGGGTTCGGTCGACGACCACGCCTACGTCCTCGGCGACGCCGGGGTCACCACGCTGATCATCGACCCGAACCCCAAATTCGTTGAGCGCGCAGTCGAACTCGTCAAACGCGTCGACTCCCTCACCCAGGTGCTCACCCTCGGCCCGGTGCCCGACGCGCTCGCCGACGTGGGCCGCGACATCATCGCAGAGGCAGCCTCCTTCGACGCGCGGCCGCTGGAGGTGGCGGCTCTCGCCCCCGACCACATCGTGTCCATCACCTACACCGGCGGCACCACCGGAAAACCCAAGGGCGTCATCGGAACCGCCCGCGCGATGGCCACCATGACGCAGATCCAGCTCGCCGAATGGGAATGGCCGCAGCATCCGAAGTTCCTGATGTGCACCCCGCTCTCGCACGCCGGTGCGGCGTTCTTCGTGCCGACGCTGCTCAAAGGCGGTGAGCTGATCGTGCTTCCGGGTTTCGATCCGGCGCAGGTGCTGCGCACCATCGAGGAGGAGAAGATCTCCGCCACGATGCTGGTGCCGTCGATGCTGTACGCGCTGATGGATCATCCCGATTCCCGCACCCGCGACCTGTCGTCGCTGGAAACGGTGTATTACGGGGCGTCGCCGATCAATCCGGTCCGCCTCGCCGAGGCCGTGGAACGGTTCGGCCCGATCTTCGCCCAGTACTACGGCCAGTCCGAGGCGCCGATGGTGATCAGCTACCTGGGCAAGGACGACCATCCCGGGCCGGGGGAGGACACCCGCAGGCTGTCAAGTTGTGGACGGCCGTCCGCCTTCCTGCGCACCGCACTACTCGGACCCGACGACAAGCCGGTGCCAAAGGGCGAGCCGGGCGAGATCTGCGTCGCGGGACCGCTTGTCGCCGACGGCTATTGGGGTCTTCCTGAGCAGACCGCCGACACCTTCCGCGACGGCTGGCTGCGCACCGGCGACGTTGCCCGTGAAGACGCCGACGGTTTCTGGTACATCGTCGACCGGACCAAGGACATGATCGTCACCGGTGGTTTCAATGTCTTTCCGCGCGAGGTCGAAGATGTTGTCGCCGAACATCCTTCGGTCGCCCAGGTGGGGGTCGTCGGCACCCCCGACGACAAATGGGGCGAAGCGGTCACCGCCGTGGTGGTGCTGCGCGCCGGAGCCGAACCCGACCACGACCGCATCACCACCGAGATCCAGCAGTCGGTCAAGGACCGCAAGGGTTCGGTGCAGTCGCCCAAGCAGGTGATCTTCGTCGAGTCCCTGCCGCTCACCGCGCTCGGTAAGCCCGACAAGAAGGCCTTGCGCGCCCGGTTCTGGACCGGCGACCGCAGCGTCGGCTGACCCTCCGCCCTCGGCGCGCTCGGCAGGTCGTGGCAATCCCGCGAACCCGACGACCAACGCCCGACAAGAAGGCCCTGCGCCCGGTTCTGGACCGGCGACCGCAGCGTCGGCTGCCCCCTCCGCCGGTTGAGGTGTGAGGAGCGTAAGCGACGAGCCTCGAAACCCCGCACGAGAACAATGTCGTCTCACCGGGTTTCGAGGCTCGCAAGCTCGCACCTCAACCGGCGAGGGGGATGGTTTCGAGGCTCGCAAGCTGGCACCTCAACCAGCGAGGGGGAGGTCTCGCGGCTCGCGAACTCGTGTCTCAACCGGCGGCAAGGATCTCAGCAGTCGCACCCACAGCAGTCACAATCGCAGCAACAGTCGTCGTCACAGCAATCGCCGCACTCGCAGCAGTTGCCGCAGTCGGGGGAGCAATCGCCGTTGCACCACGCCGGTTTCCACTCGTCGGTGCAGTGGTTCCAGTGGTCGGCGCAGCAGGCGTAACCGGTGCAGCTGACCCCGATGAACGGCAGGATCCTTTCGTGGAACCGGCGATCGGGCGGGAGGCCCCGGCCCGGAGCCGGAACCTCGCGTTTGAGGGGCGTATCAGGGTCGGTCTGCGTATCAGGGGCGGTCGGGGACGCCGCGCTCGAGCCGGACGCGCATCCGCCGAAGCGGTGAGTCCGCGACGACACCGCCTGCCGCACACCATCGATGAGTACGGCCCGCAGCAGCCGGTCGTCGGCCAGGTCGAGGTCGCGGTAGCGGCGCCGGATGGCCCGCACCAGCCGCCGGCAGTCGTCGAGCGCGGTGGCGACCTCGGTGCCGGTGGCGCGCAACGGGTTGAATGATCCGTCGCGCGTATCGGAGTCGTAGTCATCGACGGCGTCGAGCAGGTGCGCCAGCCGGCCGAAGTCATAACCGATGTCCGCCAGCGCTTCCCGGTTCTGGTGCACCCCGGCGACGTCTGCGGTGGCTGCGAACACCCGGGACGCGGCCTCCGCCGACGCGTGGGTGAGCGCATCGAGATCGGTACCGGGCCGGGCCTCCAGCGGTGCCTGCCCCGACAGCTCGCGCAACATGTCGTCGACGCCGAGCGTCCCCGCGATGTCCCGGTCGCCGGCGGCATGCCCGCGCAGCCGTTTCCCGGCGACGGAGGCGGCCGCCGACCGGACCCTCGACCGGGGCGCCAGTGACAGCCGCTGCTCGTCGACGACGTCGGCCGCCTTGGCCGCGGCCAGGGTCAGGGATGCGGTGGTGGCCAACCGGATTCCGGGATCGTCGGCCGCGACCACCGTTGCCGTCCGCATCCCCCGCAGCGGGCAGCGGCCCACTCCGGTGGTGGCCGTCGGGGCAGGGGACTGGGCGGCGGTCAGCACCGACACCATGATCGCGTCGGTGTTGGTGGTGAGCCTGCTCGCCTGACCGTGCCCGTCCCGCAACGACACACACAGCCCGCACATGTGGGCGCGCCATTGCTCCAGCAGATCGTCGTCGAGGGTGTGCCGGCAGGGCGACAGCAGTCCGAACATCGGAACATTTGATCACCCCGAAGCCGCCACATGCCAGCGGTGTCACCCGTTCGCCCGACACCCGAACCGGGGTCAGCGATACGAGACGGGCAACCTCTTGACCCCGTGCAGCCACCCCGACCGGACACGTACGGGTGCACCGAGTTTGGTGATGTCGGGGACGATGTCGGCGAGCGCGTTGAAGATGAGATCCAGCTCGAGGCGGGCGAGGCCGGCACCGATGCAGAAGTGCGCGCCGTTGCCGCCGAACGCCAGGTGCGGATTCGGATCCCGCAGGATGTCGAACGAGAACGGGTCGTCGAACACCTCGTCGTCGTAGTTCGCCGAGCTGTAGAACAGGCCTGCCCGCTGCCCTCGTTCGATGCGCACGCCGCCGACCTCGGTGTCCCGGGTGGCGGTGCGCTGGAAGGCATGCACCGGGGTGGCCCAGCGGATGATCTCCTCGACCGTCGTCGGTGGCCGCTCCCGCTTGTACAGCTCCCACTGGTCGGGATGGTCGAGGAAGGCGTTGATGCCGTGGCTGGTGGCGTTGCGGGTGGTCTCATTGCCCGCGATCACCAGCAGGATCACGAAGAACCCGAACTCGAGCTCGCTCAGCGCGTGACCGTCGATATCGGCCTGCACCAGGGTGGTGACGATGTCGTCCGTGGGGTTCTTGCGGCGGTCCTCGGCCATCGCGTGCGCGTACGCCAGGAGGTTGGCGTTGGCGGTGAACGGGTTGTATTTGATGTCGGGGTCCTCGGCGTTGGCCATCGCGTCTGCCAGGTCGGCGAGGTACTGGTGGTCGGCCTCGGGAACGCCGAGCAGATCGAGGATCGCACGCATCGGCAGGTGCACGGCCACGTCGTCGACGAAGTTACCGGTTCCGCTCTCCGCGGCGGCGGTCACCACGTCGCGGGCGTACGCGTCGAGCTTGCCGCGCAGGGCACCCACGGCCCGGGGGGTGAACAGCCGCGACACGATGCGCCGCATGCGGGTGTGTTCGGGCGGATCCAGGCCGATCAGAAAGGATTTCGAGGCCTCGAGGTGTTCGGGTCCGGCCTCGTCGGGCATCCGGACATTGAAGCCCTTGAGGTTGCTGGACCACAGGCCCGCATCCTTGGAGATCGCCCGGATATCGCTGTGCCTGCTGATGACCCAGAATCCGTCGTCGCCGTAGAATTCCTTGCCCACGTCCTGCGGGTTCCACCAGACGGGCGCGGTGGCGCGGCGGGCGGCGAACTCGGCGATCGGGAGGCCACCGCGCTGGAGCAGATCGGGATCGGTGAAGTCGATCTGTTCGAAGGAGGGAACTGTCGAGGTCATGGTGCTCCGATCGGGCTGCGACGTAGAGCGTGTCCATCGTGTGTGGTGGGTCACTTCCAGGGTAGCCGTCCGCCGCTCGATGCCGTCGGGTATTAGATTCCGCCCAGAAGGTTCGGCCCAGAAGGTTCCGCCCAGATAGTCCGCGGAAATGGGGAGAGGCCGTGAGCGGTGTGCTCACGGCCTCTCCCGTGCCCCGGGGCGGTCTGTTGCGGACGCCGGTCAGGCGACGGGGCAGCCCGAGTAGCGAACCCCGAGTCCCTTGACCCCGTTGAGCCATCCCGACCGCACGCGCTGCATCTCGCTGACCCGGCTGATGTCGGGCAGCACGTCGGCGATGGCGTTGAAGATGATGTTCAGCTCGAGGCGGGCGAGGTTGGCGCCGATGCAGAAGTGCGCGCCGTTGCCGCCGAACGCCAGGTGCGGGTTCGGATCGCGCAGGATGTTGAAGCTGAACGGGTCGTCGAACACGTCCTCGTCGAAATTGGCCGAGCTGTAGAACAATCCGGCTCGATCGCCCTTGGCGATGTCGATGCCGCCGAGCTGGGTGTCGCGGGTGGCGGTGCGCTGAAAGGCGTGCACCGGGGTGGCCCAGCGCAGGATCTCGTCGACGGCGGTGCCGGGGCGGTCGCGTTTGAACAGCTCCCACTGGTCCGGGTTGTCGAAGTAGGCGTTCATCCCGTGGCTGGTGGCGTTGCGGGTGGTCTCGTTGCCCGCGGTGATCAGCAGGATCACGAAGAACCCGAACTCGATCTCGCTCATGGCGTCGTTGTCGTCGCCGGCGCGCACCAGGGTGGTGAGGATGTCGTCGCGGGGGTTCTTCCGCCGGTCCTCGGCCATGTTGTAGGCGTAGCCGAGCAGTTCGGCGTTGGCGGCTGTCGGGTCGATCGTCTGGTCGGGGTCGTCGCTGTTGATGATGGCGTCGACCAGCTCATGGATCCGGGCGCGGTCGGGTTCGGGGACACCGATGAGGTCCATGATCGCCTGCAGCGGCAAGTGGATCGACACATCGTCGACGAAGTTGCCGGACTCCTTGGCCGCCGCGTTCTCGACGATCGCCCGCGCTGAATCGGTGAGTTTGCCGTGAAGCGCCGCAACCGATTTCGGGGTGAACAGGCGGGAGACGATCTTGCGCAGGCGGGTGTGCTCCGGCGGATCGTGGTTGATCAGCAGTGCCTTGGTGAATTCGAGCTGATCGGGGGTCATGTACGAGGGCAGCCGGATGATGGCGCCCTTCTCGTTGGTCGACCACAGCCCGGAATCCTTGGAGATCTCCCGGATGTCGCGGTGGCGGGTGATGGCCCAGAAACCCTCGTCACCGAAGATCGCCTTGTACTCGGGCTGGTTGTTCCAGTGGACCGGTGCGGTGCGGCGCAGTTCGGCGAATTCCTTCACCGGCATGCCCCGTTCGATCAGGTCCGGGTCGGTGAAGTCGATCCCGCTGTACGGGCAGGTGCCCGCGGGGGTGGTGACGCTCATTCATCTTCTCCTGTTCCCCAACTCTGGGTTGCGCGGAAGCCGCCGCTGAGCTGTGCGGCCCGGATATGTCGGGCTCGACGATCGCGCCGACATCGAATGTGGCTTCTGTCACCACACCATACACGAAAATTCTGAACGTATGGTCGTGCGATCCTGTCCGAGGACCTTGGTCCCCGGTTTTGTGTGACCGGTGGGACGCTGAGTACCCTCGACACTTATGACATTCGCGCAGGTCGAGGGCTAGGCACACGGTGCGGACCCATGGCTGGGGCGGCAATCCGCCGCGCGACGACGACGAGGCGACGGCCCGGATCCTCGCCGCGACTCGCAAACAGATCGACGACCACGACGGCTCGGTCAAGCTGTCCGACGTCGCCCGGGCGCTCGGGGTGACCCGGCAGACGGTCTACCGCTACTTCTCGGGCACCGAGGAATTGCTGCAGGCCACCGCGGTGGGCGCGGTGGACGAACTGCTCGATCGCGTCGCGGCCAGGCTCAACGGCATCACCGCTCCCGACGCCGTCCTCGTCGAGGGTGTGGCCGTCGTTCTCGACGAATTGTCCCGGGACCGCTACGTGGGCCTGATGGTGCGCAGCGACCACCTCAGCCTCGGTGTGCTCGGCGGTATCACCGGCGAACTGGGCCGCACCTTCATCCGCTCGATGCTCAGCCGGCTCGACATCGACTGGGCGGCCCACGGCTACACCACAGCCGATTTCGACGACGTCGCCGAGATCGCCCTCCGCACGCTGCAGTCACTCATCCTCGACGACGCCCGGGCCGCACGGTCGGACGACGAGCTGCGCCACTTCCTCGACCGCTGGCTCGGCAGCGCCGTCCGCGCCATCCCCAAACCGGCCACGAGCTGACGCCAGACCTCGACGCGTCAGCGGGAGCCGCGGCTCACCGGACCCTTCGAGACGCCTCGCCTGGCGGCCCGGGAACCCTACTCGCAGATGACCACCGGAATGGTCCGCTCGGTCCACGAGTCATAGGTGGCGAAATCCGCGTACATCCCCACCAGCCGCGGCCACAGTTCCGCCCGCTCCGCATCGGACGCGGTCCGCGCCACCAGGTCGAGTCGTTCCCGCCCCACCTCGACGACCACCTTCGGATCGGCGGTCAGGTTCAGATACCACGCAGGGTTCTTCGGCAGCCCGCCCTGCGAGGCGACGAACACGAACCGGCCGCCCTCCCGCAGATAGAGCAGCGGAACGGTGCGGGGCTCGCCACTGCGCCGCCCGGTGGTGGTCAGCAGACACACCGCCACCGGTTTGCTCAGCCCCGCACCGATCCGCCAGGTTTTGCCCAGGCGCCCGGCGCTGATCCGGTACAGCCGGGTGTTCAACCGCGAACCCACCTTGATGAGAGTGCTGACTATCGGCGAATCAAGCTGTGCGGGGCGCTCTTTGGGCGACATGTCAGATCCGCTCAATGATGGTGGCGGTGGCCATCGCGCCACCGGCGCACATGGTGATCAGCGCGGTCTGCTTGCCGGTGCGTTCGAGCTCGTGCAGCGCGGTGGTGATCAGCCGCGAGCCGGTGCTGCCCACCGGATGCCCGAGGGCGATCGCACCGCCGTTGACGTTCACCTTGTCCATGTCGGCGCCGTGCACCTGCGCCCAGCTCAGCACCACCGACGCGAATGCCTCGTTGATCTCGACGAGATCGATGTCCGACATCGACATCCCGCTGCGCGCCAGCACCCGCTCGGTGGCCTGCACCGGACCGTCGAGGTGGTAGTGCGGTTCGGCGCCGACGAGCGCCTGCGTGACAATCCGCGCGCGTGGACGCAAACCCAGCTCCCGCGCCTTCGCCTCGTCCATGAGCAGCACCGCGGCCGCGCCGTCGGAGATCTGCGACGACGTGCCGGCTGTGTGGATACCGCCCTCGATGACCGGCTTGAGCGCGGCCAGCGACTCCGGTGTGGTCTCGCGGAGTCCCTGGTCGCGGGTGACGTCGAGGGTGGCGCCGGTGAAGGTGCCGTCCTTGAGCCGTTCGGGTGCCTTGATCGCGAGCACTTCACGGTCGTAACGTCCCTCGTCCCAGGCCCGCTTGGCGTTGGCCTGGCTGCGGACGCCGAGTTCCTCGATGTCGGCGCGGGTCAGGCCGCGCCGCCTCGCGATCCGCTCGGCAGCCTCGAACTGGTTCGGCAGGTCCACATTCCATGACTGCGCGTGGTACGGACCGGCGTCGACGCCGAGGTTGGCCCCGAGCGGCACCTGCGTCATCGTTTCGACGCCGCAGGCCAGCCCGACGTCGATGGTGTCGGTGGCGATGAGCCCGGCGATCAGGTGGTTGGCCTGCTGCGCCGATCCGCACTGGCAGTCGATGGTGGTGGCGCCGGTGGCCTCGGGCAGCCCGGCCGACAGCCACGCCTTGCGGGTGACGTTGCCCGACTGGGCGCCGGCCTGGGTGACGCAGCCGCCGATGGCCTGTTCGACGAGTCCGGCGTCGATTCCGGCCTTCTCGATCAGTCCGCGCGCGGTGATGCCGAGCAGTTCTTCGGCGTGCAGGCCGGAAAGCCATCCGGCTCTTTTCCCGATAGGTGTCCGTGCGGCCTCTACGATCACCGGTACGCCCATGGTGTTGCCTCCCTCACAGATTGCGGTACGCTGTCCAAAGTAGAACACGTTCTCATTTCGGCCCATCATACGCTGAGAGTCGTGCTCTAACGAAAGCTGAACAAGTTCTAATTCCACGGAGAGGTGGTGCGAGGTGATCCAAGCGGAGAGTGTTCCCGCCCCCGCAGGCGACGCCGACGACACGGCGGTCAAGCCGGATTTCATGCAACAGGAGGGCTGGGACTTCACCAGCCCGGAGCTGCTGGAGCAGGGCATGCCCGTCGCCGAGTTCGCCCAGCTGCGCAAAACCGCCCCCGTGTGGTGGAACGCCCAGGCTCCCGGTAAGGGTGGCGGTTTCCGCGACGGCGGCTACTGGGTGATCTCCAAGCATCAGCACATCCGGGAGATCTCCAAGAACAACGACGACTGGGCCGTCAACACCAACGGCGTCATCATGCGTTTCGACGACGCCATCGAACCGGACCAGATGGAAGTCACCAAGGCGCTGCTGATCAACCACGATCCGCCGGAGCACACCCGGCTGCGCCGGCTGGTCTCCAAGGCTTTCACCCCGCGTGCGGTGAAGTCGCTGGAAGCCAAGCTGGACGCCGCCGCACGCCGCATCGTGTCCGAGGCGGCGGAGAAGGGCACCGGCGACTTCGTCGACGACATCGCCGTCGACCTGCCGCTGCTGGCGATCGCCGACCTGCTCGGCGTGCCGGAAGAGGACCGCCGCAAGCTGTTCCACTGGTCCAACGGCATGCTCAACACCGACGACCCGGAATTCGCCGACGTCGACCCGCAGATGGCGTCGGCCGAGATTCTCGGCTACGGCTACAACATGGCCGAGACCCGGCGCAAGACCCCCACCGACGACATCGTCAGCATCCTGGTCAACGCCGACATCGAGGGCCAGCACCTCGACGAGGCCGAGTTCGGGTTCTTCTTCATCCTGCTGACCGTGGCCGGCAACGAGACCACCCGCAACGCGATCTCGCACGGCATGAACGCCTTCTTCAACAACCCCGACCAGTGGGAGCTGTACAAGAAGGAACGTCCCGACACCACCGCCGACGAGATCGTCCGCTGGGGCACCCCGGTCAACAGCTTCCAGCGCACCGCCAAGCGTGACACGCAGGTCGGCGGCGTCGACATCAAGGAAGGCGAGCGCGTCGGAATGTTCTACGCGTCGGCCAACTTCGATGAGGAGGTGTTCGACGATCCGTTCTCGTTCAACATCCTTCGCGATCCCAACCCGCATGTCGGGTTCGGTGGCAACGGTTCTCACTTCTGCGTCGGCTCCAACCTGGCCCGCATGGAGATCAACCTGATGTTCAACGCGATCGCCGACATCGTCCCCGACATCACCCGCCTCGAGGAGCCCAAGCGCCTGCGCCACGGCTGGATCAACGGGGTCAAGGAGATGCGCGTCGACTACGGGACCCGCCCGTGACGGCCGCCGCCGACACCCCGGCCTACCTCGGCATCGATCGCGAGAACCATCCCGCGGTCGTCGCCGGGCGGCGCTCGCGTGAGCTGGTCGCCGCCCGCGACAAGGACGCCTGGGTCGCCAATTTCGCCGCCGACGGTTCGGTGGAGGACCCGGTCGGCCCGTCGATGTTCGATCCCGACGGTGTCGGCTTCCGTGGCCACGAGGCCATCGCCGAGTTCTGGGACAAGTCGATCGCCACCACTGAGAGCATCGACTTCCGGTTCGACGAGGAGATCATCTGCGGCAACGAGGTGGCTTACATCGGCACCATCGTCACCCATATCGCGGGCCACATCACCGAGTCTCGTGGCGTCTTCACCTACCGCGCGGCCCCCGACGGCAAACTCGCCGCCATTCGCGCCTTCTGGGAAGTCGAAAAAACAATGAACTCCTTTCGCAAGGCCGACTGACCGACCGACCGAGCCTCGCATCCACCTCCGGCCCCCGCCCGGGGCACCTGCCGGTTGAGGTACGGCTCTCCGCTTGGGCGGGAGACGGTTCACCTGCCGGTTGAGGTGCGGTTCTTCGCTTGGGCGGGAGACGGTTCACCTGCCGGTTGAGGTGCGGTTCTTCGCTTGGGCGGGTGACGGTTCACCTGCCGGTTGAGGTGCGAGGTCGTCCAGCGACCGAGCCTCGAAACCCGGTGAGACGACAATGTCCTCTCACCGGGTTTCTCGCTTGGTGTCACCTTCTTGATCCCTGAGGCCGAAGCGACGAAGGAACGAGGGTCTCGAAGGGTCCGGCGATGTACTCACACGACCCGACCACCTCGATCCCACCCCCGAGCAGCGGGCGATCAACGACTACTGTCACCCTTTCGGTAAGCCACACCTTTCTGTCAGACTGAGGAAATGGCAACCCGCTCCGCAGTCGACCGGATCGCGACCGGCCCCGCCGCCGCACCCCGCCTCGGCGTCATCGGCATCGACGACATCACCGGCCTCTGGGACCTCGTCGAACAGTCCGCCCGGCTCCGCCCCGGCACGGTGATCCTCGCCGACGACCACGGCCGCAGCCTCACCGCCGCCCAGTTCCGCGATGCCGCCGAACACGTCGCGGCCGGCCTGCACGAGAGCGGCGTCGCCGCAGGCGACGTGGTGAGCTGGCAACTCCCGACGATCCTCGAATCGGCCGTCCTCATGGCCGCCTGCGCTCGCCTCGGCGCGGTCCAGAACCCGATCATCGCCCTGCTGCGCGAGCGTGAGGTGGCGTTCATGACCGAGCAGGTCGGCACCCGACTGCTGATCGTCCCGGACACCTGGAAGGACTACCGGCACAACGACATCGCCGACGCCTTCCTCGCCCGTCACACAGACCGGCAGGCACTGGTCATCGACCTCGGCGACATAGCGGCCGGACTACGACTGCCGACAGGCGATCGGACCGAAATTCCTCCGCTGCCACAGGATTCGGAGAATGAGGTCCGCTGGATCTACTACACCTCCGGCACCACGGCCGCACCCAAAGGCGTCAAGCACACCGATCGCTCGGTCATCGCCTCCTCCAACGGCATCACCGACGGCCAGCGCACCGACACCGCCTCGGTGCTGCCCATCCCGTGGCCGCTGGCCCACATCGGCGGCATCGCCATGCTCAGCGCCGCTCTCCGGACCGGTTGTCGGCTCGTGCTTTTCGACACCTGGGACCCGTCGGTCACCCCGTACCGGATGGCCGCGCACGGCGGCACCAACCTCGGTTCGGCGATGCCGTTCTTCCACGCCTACATCGCCGCCCAACGCGCGCACGGTGATTCACCGCTGTTCCCCGACCTGCGTGGCTTCATCGCCGGCGGCGCACCCACCCCTCAGGAGGTGCAACGCGAACTCCGCGAGGTATTCGGGGGCAACGGCGCGGTGGTCGACGCGTGGGGGATGACGGAGTTCCCCGTCGCCACCAGTCAGAGTTTCGACGACCCCGACGTCGGCCGGTCCGTCGGCCCGCCCATGCCCGGCGTGCAGGTCTGCGTCATCGACGGTGAGCTCAGACTCCAAGGCCCGCAGCTGTTCTCCGGCTACATCGATGAATCCCTCAACGCGGGTGTCCTCGACGACGACGGCCGGCTGTGCACCGGAGACCTCGGCTGGGTCGACGACCTCGGTCACATCCATATCGACGGCCGTCGCAAAGACATCATCATCCGCAACGCCGAGAACATCTCCGCCGGCGAGGTCGAGGAGGTCATCCTCACCCATCCGGCCGTCGCCGACGCCGCCGTCATCGGCCTGCCCGACCCGCGAACCGGTGAACGAGCCTGCGCCATTGTCGTTCTCGCGCCGGGGGCGACCCTCGCCCTCGACGCTCTGAGTGCCCACTGCCAGGAGTCCGGCCTGGCCCGCTTCAAATGCCCCGAACAACTGGAGTTCACCGACACCCTCCCACGCCTGCCCATGGGCAAGGTCAACAAAACCGTTCTCCGAGGACAGTTCTCACCGACAGCGTGATCTCACCGGGTTTCGAGGCTCGCAAGCTCGCACCTCAACCGTCGAGTGGTGTCGGTTGTCGTTCCCATCGCCGGTTGAGGTGCGACGAGCCGCCAGGCGAGGAGCCTCGAAGCCCCGTGAGACAAGAATGTCCGCCCCCACAACCGAAATCGTGGGGGCGGACAAACAGTGTGATCAATGCGTAGGCTTGTCCGCGCCCACTGTGACACCGACATCGCGGGCGCGGACAAACGGTGTTTTCAGTGCGTAGGCTTGTCCGCGCCCACTGTGACACCGACATCGTGGGCGCGGACAAACAGTGTGATCAATGCGTAGGCTTGTCCGCGCCCACGAGCCACATCGAGAAGTACTGTGAGCCACCGCCATACGCGTGGCCCAGGGCCTTCCGGGCGCCCTCGACCTGATGCGCCCCACCCTTGCCCATCACCTGGATGGCGGCCTCGGCGAATCGGATCATGCCCGACGCCCCGATCGGATTGGACGAGAGCACACCACCGGACGCGTTCACCGGCAGCTTCCCGCCGATCGCGGTCTCCCCGGCCTGGGTGAGCTTCCACCCCTCACCCTCGGGCGCGAACCCGAGACTTTCGAGCCACATCGGCTCGAACCAGGAGAACGGCACATAGATCTCGGCGGCGTCGATCTCCTCGAGCGGATTGCTGATCCCGCCCGCCTTCCACAGCGCGGCGGCGGCGTCGCGGCTGGCCTGCGGGCTCACCACATTGCGGTGCGCGAAGAACAGCGGCTCGGTGCGCATCGCCGTGGCATGCACCCACGCCACCGGATT
>WBZQ01000388.1_pt1 | contig 35980 bp, 32 predicted proteins | sample 5204251 | NCBI WGS metagenome assembly WBZQ01 (sample SAMN12412402, study PRJNA552823) | activated sludge metagenome | isolation source: activated sludge from nitrification reactor of wastewater treatment plant... | place: USA: Virginia | collected 2017-09 | reverse complement strand
AACAGCTTGTCGGCCACGAGCACCTCGATGCCCGTCATCGCACGCATGAGCGAGGATTTCCCGGCATTGGTGTACCCCACGAGCGCGACCGTCAATTCGTGTTCCCGCCTGGCGCGGCGCGTCTGATGCTCGTCCCCGATCGCCGCCAGTTCCTCCCGGAGTTCTTTCGTGCGATCGCGGATTCTGCGCTTATCGAGTTCGAGACTCGTCTCTCCGGCTCCTTTGCCACCGACTCCCCCGCCTTGCCGCTCACTGCCTCCGCCGGTTTCCCGCAATCGTGGCGCGAGATAATTGAGCCGCGCGATCTCCACCTGCAGCCGGGCCGCTCGCGTGCGCGCGTGCCGACTGAAAATCTCGATGATGACTCCCGTACGATCGAGCACCGGCACGCCGGCGGCACGTTCGAGGTTTTTCAATTGGGACGGCGACAGATCACAGTCCACGATGACAATCTGCGCCTGCTCGCCAGGGCTTGGTGTCGCCTCAAGACTGTCATCCGATTCCTCGTCGTCGGATTCTTCCGGAACGTCCGACTCCGCCGCCTCCTGCTTCGACCCGGCCTTGTGACCAGGCCGTGCAAACGCCACCTCAATTTTCCCCGGCCCACCAGTCCACCGCGCCAATTCGGCGAGCTTGCCCTCGCCCAGGACCGCCGCATAGCGATCGGAACTGCGCTTTTGCGTCACACGGCCCACGACGCGGTACCCGAGAGTCGTCACCAGACGGGTGAGCTCTTGCAGCGAACTGTCCACTTCTTCGACAGTCACACGGGGGGTACGGATCGCCACAAGCACGGCATTCGATTGTGAAGGCTTCGACATCACAGACCTTTCCTTGATCACATGTTCGTGAGGCTGGCCATTGTACCAGGGATTCTCGTGTGAAAGGCTATTCGGGTCGGAGGACCTCTCGAAGATTTCCCGTCATCATCAGGGTGGCAATGTCGAAGAGACCCCAGAGAGAGAACGGGTGAGGCAGGGGCCCTTGCGGGCGAGTCAACTCCTTGGTGGGCCGGAGGTTCCACCAATTGGATACAAGAATGGTCCCGAGAATCGATTCACTCGTTGGATAATTTCCTCACCAGCGCCGACATTTCTTCGAGCTTGCGCGCCCCGGCGGAGAGGTCGTTCTCCAGCCGTTCGATCATGTCCAGGCATGTCTTGACCGTGTCGACGAGCTGCGCCTGGGTCATCGTGGGAAGTTTATGTTCGAGATCGTGGCGGTTCATGGCAAGCTTCTCACTTTTGATCATGCCGTGGTGGGAAGAAACAGCTTATGGATTCTGGATGACAAAAGATGAGAGGTTGGCAGGGCAAGCAAGTCCGCTTGTTTCGTTAGAGAATCCTTCCATCCTTCTTCATCGGCGGGGCAATCATGGTTCCATTGTGAGTTTGGACTGACTGGCCTCTTGTCTCCCGTGAAGTAAATAAACAGCAGATGGGCAGGAATTTTCTGCTCCTGTAGAAACCATAGGGTCGCAAGACGGTTGGCAAATTGATAACAACCGTGCATCCAATCCTTGCGAGCATCAACGCCGAGAGCGCTTTTCACTTGCTGGAATGCGTTCTGAATCATCTTAATGCTGTCAGGGTTGCTGGCTTTGCAGTCAGACAGAATCTCATTTGTATGCGCTTTTGCTTCAACAAGCAGCCATTCCGGGCCCCCTGGCCCAGTCACTTTCCCAATCGCGTCCCAGTTATGAATACCCCTGCCAGTTGGCCAAAACTTACTCCATTGCGTTTCTAATGCGGGGCTTGGCGTTAGGAACTCTATCCCTTTCCATTCACTGCCGCTCCCGTGACGAGTCCATTCAATTGAAGCTCCCGACAGAGAGAGTTTTTCTGCCACTTTCTTGTTGAAGTCAGACTGCCTGCTCGATAACCACTGCAGTAGATGAAACTCGCTACCATACCCATCGCCCATCTTTCCCATATTGTCCTCGCTACCTCAATGCGCGGCGCGGATGTATCTCAGTGAGTGGCGCAGCGGCTAAGTTCAGGTCTCACAATAAATGCTTACACATCATTGGCTAGTCGCGTGTTTCAAGGCTGTTTCGATCTCAGCCTCTCGAGGTCATCCTTGTAAAGGCATAGCACATCTTCTATCTCATGAGGCTCCAATTGGTGAAACTCTTTAGGAAATGCATCTAGAGACAGACATTCTGCTTTGACGTTGAGCCCAAGCATTTTTGCACCTTTGCGTGTCCCAGCGTGCAAATACACATCCTCTGGATATTTTTCTAATTTCGCCCCAATGCGCAGTGCGGTATCGTAGATCGTTAGTTCCCCAATATATTTTTCGTCCCGACCTTCACGCTGGACCAGAGTGTGGAGATCCTTGAAATTGCTAGCGCCTTTTATGGCTGCCTCTTGGCACGCTAGCTTGCGGTGAAGACGGCCGAGTGCAGAGCTTGGAATTCTCCTCTGATGATCCTGTCTCTTTTCTCCGGCCCGGATGGCTAGGGCTGCCAGGCGAATAGCTTCACTAAGGGAAGGTGCACCAGCATAATACGCAAGTTCATGCTTAGCCCAGGCCCGCCCCCTAGCAATGTAATCTTGAATGATATCTTCAAGAGTTTGAAGTCTCTTGTTGCGCGAATGATAGCAACTAGTTCCGTCGCCGTGGTCATTACATCCCCGTCTCTTGCGTCTCCGCATAAGCACCTCCGATTGAGAGAGAACCGATTCCTAGAACCATCTCGTGCAAGCAAATCTTCTCAGCCCAACTAAACCTGCGCTTGATACAGATACTTTTGAATCCCACGAAGACCTTACCAATTTCTTCCGGCCTGCCTTAGGTCGGCCAGCGAGACGGCGTGGCGGGCGATGCACAAGTCGGAAGCATCGAGGAGTGAAGCTCACGTAAAGGATAGCTCGCGCCTGTAGTAGCTTTACTTCTCAGCTTCAGGGGTAAAAAGGTGACATATTATTACGACCAGCAAAGCTTCAGCGCTTTGACTCAAATTGGCTCATGTATTTCGCCATAGCTCGATGGCAACGTGATCCCAGGTATCACCATAATCATTCTGATGTTTTGCTGGGATAGGCGCCTTATTCCTGATCTTCGTACAAATTGCTCGGAAGAGTCCCTCTATCGCATCAGCATCTTTCTTGTTTGTTGGTGGGGTAGCACTGCTTACGGCATCAATCAGATCTTCAGGATCCCACTCTTTTCCCATTAGACAATTACTCCTTCTTTAGTCCTACGAATCTCAGCTGAGATTCTGCACAGATATGCCAGATTGCCATGGTGTGCGCCGAATTTATCAGCCGGTCAGGATGGCGACAGTAAGCTCGCCATCCTTGGGTCGACAGAGTCCAGAAAATTAGATAGGCTCCTGAAACCTTCCTTGGCTTTCGGACGGAATAGATTCGTAAATGGCCTTTGCCAAAGCGGCAAACGCTGCATCGCCGAACTCTTTGTCCTCCATATAGCGGGTGACGATTTTGTCATTTTCAGCCATGCGCTCGACCATCAGATTCTCAATGAGGTGACGCAGGCCAAGCTGGAACTTGTCGAATGGATTAGCACGCTTGAGCTTGACGACCTGTTCGTTGTGAGTCGCCTTCTCGCGAACTTGCTCAAAGAAGAATCGGTCTTCATCGGTGAAGTTCGTGCCGAAGCGCTCGTTCAACACCTTGATGATTTCCGACAGCGGAGCTTTCTCTTCCTTTGCCTTACCGGTGCCTACATCCGTTGGGCTCTTCACCCATTCCGGCTCCCCTTCTCGCAAATCAATCTCTCCCGAATAGATCCGTTCAAGGCGGTAGTATTGCAGTCCGACTTCATCCCCAATCTTCACCCGCTCAGCATCGCGATCGAGGGGCAGATGCGGTAAGAGGAGTCTCCCGAAGCTATACAGCATCTCCAACGCAGAATCGCACCAGGGCATGATCTGGCTCATGAATGAATACAGGCTCACATAGCCCTTGAGCTTCTCATGAAACTCCCTTCGCTTCGTGTCATCCTGGATTGCCTTAAACCGATCGACCGCCGGCTGAAGGTGGAGCTGCATGCCAGCGTGATCCTGCGCACTTTGGCGAGCGAGAGGTTTATAAAACACCTTTGCAAAGGCTTCCACTTCACTCCAGAAATAGATCTGCGCCGCATCCAGTTCATGCTTCAGCGTCTCCAGCTTCTGAGGGTCCGACGCTTCCTGCAGACTCGTGGCATCGTAGTAGGGCTTGAACGCACGGTAGATGTCCGCCGCATCATTCACGAAATCCAGGACGAACGGATTGTCTTTTCCGGGAATTTTGCGATTGAGCCGGGACAGAGTTTGGACGGCTTGCACGCCGTCAAGGCGCTTATCCACATACATCGCACAAAGCAGCGGTTGATCGAATCCAGTCTGGTATTTATTCGCCACAAGCAAGACCTGATAGTCGGGCGAGGCAAAACGCTCAGGCAAGCGTTTTTCGCTGATAGATTCACCTGTCACGCAATCCTTGTTCATCCCGGGTTCTGTATATTCGAGACCAGTGTCAGGATCTTTCACCGTGCCGCTGAACGCAACGAGAGGCCGGATGTCAGAAATCTTGTTCTCTGTGATATACCGCTCAAACGCCTGCATGTACCGGACGGCATGCAGGCGAGACGAGGTGACGACCATGGCCTTGGCTCGTCCGCCGAGATGGCCCATCACCTTCTGCCGGAAGTGCTCGACCATTACCTCTGTCTTTTGTTCGATATTGTGCGGGTGCAGGCTCATGAATTTGGCCAATGCTCGCGCCGCCTTCTTTTTGGGAAGGTCGGGATCGTCCTCAATCGCCTTCACGAGCCGATAATAGGTGGCGTAGGTGGTGTAGTTCTTAACCACGTCGAGGATAAATCCCTCCTCAATCGCCTGCCGCATCGAATAGAGATGAAAGGCCTCCGGCAACCCCTTCGCCCCTTTCCGCCCGAACAGTTCCAGTGTCTTGCCTTTGGGGGTGGCCGTGAAGGCAAAGAAGCTCAGATTCGGCTGCGGGCCGCGTGACTGCATGATCTGGTTTAGTCGATCTTCCCAATCCGGCAGGTCTTCGTCATTTTCACCTGTGACCGCTTTACCAAGGATCGCCTTCAACTCCCGCGCAGTTTCACCCGTCTGGCTGGAGTGCGCCTCGTCCACGATGATGGCATACTGCCGCTTCGCGATCTCGGCTCCCCATTTGGCGGCCTCGGCCCGCTGTTCGGCCGTGGCCTCCTCCTGTTTCTCCGCACCAGCGGCATAGAGCAGCCCTCGCAACACGAACGGAAACTTCTGCAGGGTGGTGATGACGATCTTCGTGCCGTCAATGAGCGCCGTCGCTAACTGCTTCGAATCCTGGTCAATCGCCTTCACCACACCCTGCGCATGCTCGATTTGGTAAATCGCATCTTGCAGCTGCCGGTCCAGAACCTGCCGGTCGGTGATGACAACTACGCAATCGAACACTTTCGCGTCGTTGGCATCGTGCAGACTTGCCAGGCGGTGCGAGAGCCACGAGATACTGTTCGTTTTACCGCTGCCGGCGGAGTGTTGGATCAGATAGTTCCGTCCTGGACCTTCCGTGCGCGCCGTGGCGACAAGCTTGCGCACGGCATCCAATTGATGATAGCGCGGGAACACCATCGTCTCATTGGTCACGAGGCGCTGGCCGCCACGCCCGTCATCCTGCTTCTCTTCCTTCTTTTCAAGAAATAGGAAGGAGCCAAGAATATCCAGGAAGTTCGTACTCTGAACCACATCCTCCCAGAAATACCCGGTGCGGTAGCCGGAGGCATGTTGCGGATTGCCCTCACCGCAAATAATCTGGCCGGGATGACTGCCACGATTAAACGGCAGAAAAGTTGTCTTCTCGCCGGCCAGCCGTGTGGTCATATAGACTTCATCTGGATCAGCGGCAAAATGCACCAGCGCTCGCTTCTTAAATTCAAATAACGGCGCGCGCGGATCGCGGTCTTGCTTGTATTGGCGCACCGCATGCCGCCAACTCTGGCCGGTACCTGGATTCTTCAGTTCGATGGTCGCTACTGGCAAGCCATTCACCGCTAGCACCATGTCCAAGGTGCGGTTATCACCGGGGTGACACGGTACCTGGCGCGTCACGGTCAGCCGGTTTTTGCCGAACCATTCCAGCATTGTGTAGTTGGCACCGTGGGCAGGCTTAAAGTAGGCAAGTCGAAAGGTCTTACCATAGAATTTGAACCCATGCCTCAAGGCATGCAGCGATCCTTTGGTGTCCAGTTCCTTCGCCAGCGTGGTGAGCAAGAGCGCCTCTACGCCGTCCTTGTGCAGCTTGCTCATCTCGTCCCACAATTCGAGCTGTGTGTCCTGAATGAAGGCGAGTACCTGAGCTGGGAAGAGCGCCCGCTCCTTGTCCCACTCCGCGTTGCTGCCGGATTGCCAGCCACCGCGCGTCAGCAGAATTTCTTCAACGTAGGATTCGAAGGCTCTTTCGTTGGTTTGGCCAGACATCGAAGTCAAGTCCTTTCTAGCACTTGCCGTCGATCTCAAATACTCGGTACTTCAGCCATTTCGCGATTCCGTCGAGGTCAGGGAACAACTGTTTATCGAACACTCCATACTGGTCGAGGCGACGGCGAATATCATCATGGGCCTCATGCTTGATGACGATTTCCAGATAATCCGTCTCCTCCAGCGGAAGCATTGGTTGGTGACAAGCGAGCAGCACGCCATCTTGTGAGCGGATGCGAGGTGATACATGCGGCGGGTCATAAATCACATTCTCGGTGATTTTAAAGGGTGAAAGGGGGCTTGGCTTCTGCACATGCTGTTTCAGTATAAGCGGGGGCAAAAGGGAGGTTGCCGTCCCGGATGATGCCGCCGCATTCGGGTCCCCGTCAGTTTCGTCGGCACCTTCGACGCCAAAATCTTCATATCCTGATGAAGTAAGCGTTGCAGAGGTCGTTGCCGAGTCCGGAACGGGCGTGATGAGATCCTCCGTAGGACGACTGAGGTCGCTGTATCGAAGGGGCTCGCTGGTAAGCACATAGACGGCGCCATTCAACGGTTTGTCGTCGTCATCACATGCGGTAGTTCTTGCAGCGAAATACAGCGCAACCAGTGGGTTGGTAGTCCAATCCATGAATCTCGTGGGCAAGCCATGATGCTGAGCAATGGCCAGCGCTTCCCATTCGTTTCGTGGCAAATGACGCACATACGTCAACAAATGATTGGTAAAAACGCCCAGCACCTCGTGCTCGATCTCGTCGCGCGCGAAGAGATCGAGAGGTTCCATTTTCTTGTAGCGCCCGATGGACGGCTTCAGGGCATAGCCGGCATTAACCGGCTTGCTCTGACCACGGAAATAGATGCGTCCTTTGGGTAGCTCGTTGCGCACTGTGTCCAGATACTCTTGAAAGCTATCGATCTCGAACGGAGTGCTCATGTAACCACTTCCTCTCTCACATCAATCTTGCCAGTGACGGCGGCGGTGATGATGGCAGTACGGTATTCCTGCAACCGCTCAAGAGCCGTCTCGACCTTCGTCACTAGCGCGTCTAGCTTCGCCGTCTCCGAGTCCAGAAACTTCACGATGGCCCGTTGCTCGGCACGACAGGGCAACGGGAGCATCAAATCAGAATACTTCTCAGCGCTGACATTTTGAATGGTCGCTTGGATCAGGTTCGACGAAAGCCATTGCCAGTATTGGGAGGAGGCAGTGAAATAGCGAAGAACCGCCGGATTAGTCTTCTTTTGATCAAGGCGCGCACGAATCAGGTAACCAGCATAGGCACAAATTCCCCAATCAGTTCGGTAGAGGAAAGTCTTGCCCGAAGTAGCGCCGCTGCGGGCGAACAAAACATCGCCGTCTTCCAACAAATAGTCTTTCGCAACCTCCACCGGAAGTGATCGGAATGTATCAGAACGAAGCTTTCCAGAATCATCAATGTCCGTGATGCGGACGTAACGTGGAAGGTTAGGGTCATCCATCTCAGCGGATTCATTAGCACCATATTGGAGACGCTCTGTGATTAGGAATTTGAGCCGCTTCACCTCCCAATGCGCTGGAATGTCGCCGAGCCAGTCGAGGCCGGATGGTTTGAGGGGCGGATTAACAGGCAGGCCCACCTTCGCGGCTGCTTCGGCTGGTAACCCACGGGTGACGGTGAGGGAGATGAGCGCGGTGCGCTTTTCCTTCAGCCGCTCAATCAACTCCCGCTTCTTCGCCACCAACTCATCGATCCGCCCCGTCTCCCGGTCCAGAAACGCCGCGATGGCCTGTTGCTCGGTGGGCGACGGCAACCAAACTGGGAGTCTCGAGACCTTTTCAACTGAGATGCGCCTGAGCGCTGCACCACTCATTTGCAGCAAGATGTCTTGCTGGAGAAGTGAGTTGTTCAGCCAGTAATCTAGAAACTTGGCGTCCAGTCTGGTTGGTCTTGGTGAAACGATAACGAGCGAGCTGGCTACGACAAATTCACGATCAACTTCTACAAGGGCCGTTCTCCCAACCGTGCCATCCTTACTGAAAAGCAGGTCACCCTGATGTGGACGACAGCCGGTGCGCACAAGATAGCTATAACATTCATCAGATGTGCGCAGACACCCGTCGAAATCGATCTTCCCACCGGAGAGATCAACGGTGGAAACAAACGGGAAGTCAGGGCTCGAAAGATCTGGGGAGATGTGTGCCCCGTCCGTAACTCGTAGGGAGGATCGCTTGAGACGATCCACTTCCCAATGCTCCGGTACATCGCCGAGCCATTCGATGCCGCTAGGCTTGTAAAGAGGATATGGTCTAGCTCGCACCCGGTCCCCCTTCATAGGCCTGTCGTATGAGTGGTTTGGCGCGCTCCAGGTCAGCGGAGTCATCCACTATGATTTCCAGGTCCCCTGTCCCCCAGTGACCAATCTCTCGCACGTCACGGGAGAACCCATCTCTCAATTCAAACGACCGCGGGTCGAGATGCAGGTAGAGAACCAGACGGTTTTTTTGAAATATGATCGTGGTGAAATTCTTCATGCGCTTGAACGCGATGTACAGGCGTAGATCCTTACGCTGCACATCATCTCCAAGGGAAAGGAAATAGGTCTCCAACGACTCGAAGAGTTCCCTCAAGGAGGGCGAGAGATCTGCCAACCATTCGACAACGGTCTTGTCTTTCCCTCCACCTTTGACATTCTTTATTGCCTTACCGTTACTCGGCAATGGCCTTATCCCTGTCGCATTCACCAGTTCCAGCAACAATAAATCAGAGCCGAAGCGGCGATAGCGGATCAGCTCTATATTCCGGTTCATTTGCTGCACAGCATGCGCGTCGTATTTGGTGAAGTCCGCTGCGATGCAAATAAGACGAGGTTCGGACCAGTCGATGGCATCCGCAGCCGTCTTGCCATACTGTTCTATGACGAGCAGCTTAAACTCCGCTTGGTGGTCCATCAGCCAGTCGAGATAGAACAATCCTTGGTTGATGACGTTCTCGCCGCTCGAACGCTTATATTCGAGTATGACCGGGCAATCGTTTTCATCGATCCCGAGCGTGTCGATGCGGCCTGCGTGTGTCTTTCCAGTCGAGTATTCCGTCGCAAGAAATCGCACGCCAAGCAGCGAATCCAGATTTGCCTCGATCAAAGTCTGGAGCGGCTTTTCCAGGTCTGAAGCCACGCCTCGTATCTCGCTGGCTTTACCGCTAACGAGACGAAAGAGTTTGATATCGCTCATGCCGTGACATCCTTAAGTAAAGCCAGGATTTCTCCTTCTAGCGCCTTAATGTCGGATTCGATGACCTCCAACGGTCTCGGCGGCTCGTAGCGGTAGAAGTGGCGACTGAGCGGGATTTCGTAGCCGACTTTGGTCTTGGTCTCGTCGATCCACGCATCGGGTACATGGGGCAGCACCTCACGCTTGAAATATTCTTCGATGCTGTCCTTGAGCGGGACGGTCTCGGTGTCGCGCAGGTCGGCGTCGGGCTCTGGCTGACCGTCCTTGTCACGGCAGATTTCGGCGGTTTGATCGCGTTCACCGAGGGCGGCGAGCACGGCCTTGAGTTCCGAAGCACTCAGGCGCACGCCACGCGCACGGTCCACATCACGCAAGGCCGTGAGGAATTCCTTGCGGTCTTTGAAGAGCGTTTGCTTGGTGGCCTTGCCGAAAGCGCGAAGCAGGTCGCGGATTTCATCCTGCCGTTGCTTGCCGGCTTCGATTTCCTTTTCCCGGATGGCTGGATCCTTCTTTGCGCTGTTGGCGAGATTCCTAAAGCCAGATTCCTCATCGAGCCGGGCAATGCGATCGGCACTGGCCTGGAAGTTGAGTCGCAGCGGACGCTCGACGGTGATCTTGTGGTAGCCGAAGTCTTCGTTGTCGAAAATCTTGCTGACCACGCGTTGGCGCGACACAAGCTGGTGTGTGATGGAGTCTTCCTCAGTGAAGGTGCGCATCTCGCCATTCTTAAAGTTACCGAAGATTTTGGTGATTTCGCCGATGTGGTCGGGATCTTTTTCCTTGTCGGACGGATCACCGATGCGGCGGCGTTTGTTGCCAAGGCTCTTTTCCATCTGCACCCAAAATTGGCGGGCATCGATCAGCTGCGCCTTGCCCTTGTGGAGCTTTTCCTTCCTGTTCGTGAGCACCCAGAGGTAGGTGGAGATGCCGGTGTTGTAGAAGAGTTGCTCGGGTAACGCGACGATGGCTTCCAGCCAGTCGTTTTCGATGATCCAACGGCGGATTTCGCTTTCGCCTCCGCCCGCATCGCCAGTGAAGAGGGGCGAGCCGTTGAAGACGATGGCGAGGCGGCTGCCGCCGTCCTGCGGGGCGCGCATCTTCGCAATCATGTGCTGGAGGAAGAGCAGCGCGCCGTCATTCACGCGGGGCGTGCCTGCGCCGAAGCGTCCGCTGAATCCGAGGGAGTCCTTCTCGTTGTCGATGTATTTCTGCTGCTGCTTCCACTCCACGCCGAAGGGCGGATTGGCAAGCATGTAGTCGAACGTCCATTTCTTGCCGTCGGGCGTACGGTCGAAGCCGTCTTTGGTGAACGTGTCGCCGAGGATAATATTGTCAGCGTCCTCACCTTTGATGAGCATATCTGACTTACAAACGGCCCAGGCTTCGTCATTCCAGTCCTGGCCGAAGAGCTTAGGCTGGGCGTCAGCGTTGAGGTCGCGGATGTACTTCTCAGAGACGGATAGCATCCCGCCTGTCCCGCATGCGGGATCGTAAATGGTTTTGACGACGTGGCTGCGGGCAAGGTCTTTCTCCGGCGACAGGAGGAGATTAACCATGAGCTTGATGACCTCGCGCGGGGTGAAATGTTCTCCCGCTTCCTCGTTGGATTGTTCCGCGCCAATCCGGATGAGTTCCTCGAAGACGTACCCCATCTGCATGGGGTCCACACGGTCTGGCGAGAGATCAATTTTGGGGTCGATGAAGGCCTTGATCACGAGGTAGAGCAAATCTTTCTCGGCCATATAGGCAATCTGCTCGCCAAACTTGAACCGCTCCATAATGCCGCGCACGTTGGACGAAAACCCATTGATATAGCTGTTAAGATTCGGCGCGAGGTGGTTCGGATCGTCGAGAAGACCGTTGAGCCCGCTTCCTACCGCCGGCTTCGCCATCGTGAACTTGGAGAGGTTGTAGAAGGGCACTTTAGTGATTTGGGAAAGCCGGTGCCGGATGATATTTTCGCCCTTCGTCTTAATGGCAGCATGCTCCTTCAACACCTGGGTCTTCGTCGGAACAAGAATGCAGTCGAAACGGCGGAGGACCGTCAGCGGCAAAATAACTTTCCGGTATTCGTTTCGTTTGTAAGGACCCCGGAGCAAATTGCAGATGCTCCAGATGAAGTTCGCGATTTGCGAGTGAGTTTCAACAGTCATTCAGTAATCCCCTGGACACTCTGGAACCAAAGAGAAAGTGACTCGATACCTGTGGTTTGCCGGCGCAGCTTACCGGTTTCCATGCTTTTTATCACCCGCATTTTTACCGGCAAAAACGGCTGATGGGTGCCTAGGGACACGACGGATCTTCGTTCGTCTAGCGTCCCCACCCCCATCTCGCCTCAGGCCAAGCTAGCCGCCCAACTTTTTCGTGGCCCACGACCGCCCCTCACCGCTTCCCTCCCATCCCTCCCCCCAACGGCGCAAACGGCACGGTCGGATTGAACTCATTGATCGGATTCAGAGGGTTCTCCGGGCGATAGCGATTCACCGGATTGAAGGGATTGTTGCGGTTGTATTGGTTGATTGGATTGGCGGGGTTGCCGGGATCGAATTGGTTGATCGGATTAAACGGGTTCGCCGGATCGTAGGCATTGATGGGGTTGAGCGGGTTGGTCGGCCGGTACTGGTTGATGGGATTGAAGATATTGAAGTCGCGCTGGTACTTCTCGTCGAACCCCTGCTCCGCCCCACTGGTTCCGATCGACACCAGCCAGAGCAGCCCGCCAATGATCGCCGCAGTCCGCACCTGAGCCTGTCGCATGGCCGCCTCCCTTGTCCCGGTTTCCATCCTATCGGGCAGCCTACACCCTGACCGTGACATCCGGGGTCACAAGAAGACGTGAAACGTGAAAGGTTAAACGTAACAGGTAATAGGCACCGTTGGAACTGGGAGCGGAGACATCTAGAAGTATTGAGGGTCGCCTAGACCTTGCTCAGCAGCGTGAGGTTCTTGAGCGTATGTCCGCTGCGCTGCAAGACCATTACGCCGCCTTGGACGCGGCCTTCTCCAGTAATTCGTGGATGAGACTCTGGTAAGGCTTGCCCTGCGCATCTGCCATCTTCCTGAGCTGGTTCAGCAACTTGGGAGAAAGACGAATCGCGATGAGTTGCTTCGCCATGCCGCTAGAAGGCCTTCCGACACGCCGCATTCGTTTCAAATCTTCGTCAGTCGCTTCCGGGATATCGGAAAAATCAATCTTCGAATCCGGCATATGCCGCACGCTCTTTCTTACTCGCCTGCCTTGCGCTGATGATGCGGATGGTTTCTTTTTCATGTGTCACCTTCCGTGCTGTATAGACCACGAAGAGAATCCTGCCTATTACAGATTGTCCTATACGTTGACGTCGTACTTCCCGTGTTGAGTGCTTGGGGTCTTCACCATCTAGCGCATCGGAATCCGCAAACACTGTCGTGGCTTCCTCAAAGGAAACACCGTGCTTTTCGAAATTGGCAATCGCCTTCGTGATATCCCAAGAAAACACGTTCATGTATATACATGAATTACGACAGCGCCACAAGAACCGCACTGTTGGGGGAGATCACAGGGACCAGAAAATTGGAAACGACATGAGTGAACAGGATCGGCGCCGTGGGGTTTGCTCTCCTCTTCTCCATCCCTCCCACGCGATCCAACGGCACAAACGGCACGGTGGCATTGAACTCGTTGATCGGGCTCAACGGATTCTCGAGGCGATACCGATTCACCGGATTGAAGAGAATGTTGCGGTTGACATATGAACTAACAGGACAGTCTTCCGACCGGGAGCGCAAGGAGGAGAAGTCTTGCGAGTTGCTCGACGAGTCTTGGTCGATGCTCGATCACTCGACTCACCTTCAATTCCTTTCCAAAAATGCTTCCATTTCTCTGACCGGCTCTTGCGTATGTCCCATTACAGGAGTACCCTTTTCACCATTCATCCCAGCTGCCCTACTTTCTCCAAGGAGGCCTGCCATGGGACGCGTTCGACTCCTTACCCTCACAGTCCTGTTCCTGGTTGTGTGTACCTCGATCGCCTCGGCTGAACTCTTGGCGCTGCTCAACTATGAGAGCAAGCCGAATCAGCCGGTGCGGCGTGAAGGGATCGCGATCATGGAGATCGATCCCGAGTCTGCCGACTTCGGCAAAATCCTGATGGAGGTGCCGCTGCCGCCGGACCTGGTCGCCCACCACATTTTCTTCAACCGCGACCGGACGAAGGCCTACATCACCGCGCTGAACAAGAGCGTGTTGCATGTGGTGGATCTGATGCGCTTCCCCTATCGCCTGCGCGCGATCGACGTGCCGGAGTGCCAGGTGCTGGAAGACCTGGTGGTCTCGGAAGACAATCGCACCTGGTTCCTCACGTGCATGGGATCCAGCACGGTGATCATGGGTGATGCGGTCATGGACAAGCCGACCAAGGTGGTGCGAACGGGCGAGGGCGCCCCGGTGACGGTCCGGTACCCCCACGGGATTGCGATCCACAACGGGATCGATCGTGTATTGATCACCAGCACGGTCAAGCCCGACATGTCCGAGGCCGGTGATTCCGTCACCGTGATCGAGGCCAGCACGGGCGCGGTGCTCTCGACGCATCGCATATCGTCGAAACCCGCTCCGTCAAAATCTGCGCCGGTCGAGGTGATGTTCTCGCCGAACGCGACACCGCCGGTGGTCCACATCACGAACATGATGGAGGGCACACTCTGGGCCGGGGTGTGGGACCAGACAACCTCCTCCTTTTCCTTTCACGAGGTCGACGACTTCGGCCCGCGACAACAGGGCGTGCCGCTGGAGATGTTGTACAACGCCAGAGGCGACCGCCTGTTTGTCACCACAGCCAAGCCAGGCTTCGTGAATGTCTATGACAACAGCAATCCGCGCCACCCGAAGTTTCTGCAGGCGATTCCCGCCGCGAATGGCGCGCACCATTCCCTGCTCTCACCTGATGAGCATTACCTCTTCGTACAGAACAGCCTGCTCAACCTGGACGGCATGAGCGATGGCTCGGTCACGGTGATCGACTTGCAGAAAGGCGGCACGGTGGTGGGCAGCATCGACACGCTGAAGTCGCAGGGGTTCAATCCCAACTGCATTATGCTGCTGCCGAATCATTTTCGTGAGGGCAACTTGCGGGCGCGACTGATTCTGGAATGACGCGGTGGAAGCAGGAACCGGTTTCGGTGTGATGACCGTTGGTCAGGACGGCTGAGACTCGGAGGGTTGCGCCGCCTCAGCCTGATACCGCACAGGACTGGGCACGGCAACCGGCTGTGCCCGGCCCGCATCGAGCAGAATGGCCACCAGCATGTCGCTCATGACGTTCACGCCCGAACGCGCGCGGGCGATGATCCAATCCACCGTCATGATGAGCGGAATGGCCGCGGCGATCACGGTGTCCGGCAGGCCGGCCGCCGAGAGCACGAGCGGCAAGACGATCAACCCGGCTTCGGGAATGCCGGCGACACCCGCCCCGGCAATGATCGAAGCCGCCACGATGAGGAACTGGCTCGTCAACGACAGGTCGTACCCCAAGGCCTGAGCGAGAAACAGCGCGGCCATTGCTTCATACAGCGTGATGCCGTCGTTGTTGAGGTTCGTGCCGACACAGGCCGCCAGACGCGCCGACTGCGCCGACACGTTCATCCGGTGCAGGCACTGAAGTGTCACCGGCACGGTCGCCAGACTGCTGTTGCAGGACATGGCCGTCATGATCGCGTCGGCCCCCTCCCCCACGTAGACATTCGGCGATTTCTTCCCCACGAACCAGGCGACCAGCGGGTAATAGATGAGGGCATGGATCGTCAGCCCGGCCAGCATCGCGACGAGGAAGATCCAGAGCACGGAGAAGACGCCCACGCCGGATTTCCCCACGACCTGCGCCACCACGCCGAACACCGCCAACGGCACCAGGTGAATGATCCAGCCAAGGACACGCACCAGCCATTCGTAGACCCATTCGACCCCGCGCACGATCAGGTTATCGTCCGCCCCGGTTCTGGCGGCGCTGGTGTGCAGGCGGCGCAATCCCGTGCCAAGGACCAGGGCCAGCAACACCACCCCGATGATGTTGTTGGTGGAAAAGGGCGACAGGATCGTGCGGGGAATATAGGCCGCGAGATCTTCAATGGGTGTTTGCGAAGTCGCCACTTTGGCCGGACCTTTGGAACCGGGGACGAGCTGCAGCAATTGATCGACATGCCCCTGCCAGGAGAGGCCCGGCTGCCAGGTATTCATGATCACCAGTCCGATTGTCATCGCGACGGTCACGTTGACCAGACAGATGACCAGCAACCTGGTCCCTTGGCTCAGCGGCAGGCTGGTACGAATGAGCGCATCGAGAATGGCGAAGAAGATCAACGGAATCGCCAAGGTTTTGAGCAACTGCACGACGACCATGCCGAGCTTGCCCAACTGCGCGTTCGTGATCCCGCCCAGATAGGGCTCCTGGCCGAAAATCACCCCGAGCAGACCGCCGACAATCACGGCGATGAGCACCTGCGTATAGAGGGGCATCGGGAGGCAGTTGGATGTGGCGTTGTTCGTGGTCATACGGAACCGAATTATTGAGAATACCCGTTTCCCAGGCAGAAAGCACCATCGGAGGCGTGTGCACGGTGACAGGTGATTGACGAGACGTCGAGGACCGGACAATTCAGAATGATCGGGGGGAGACGAGGCGCGGTTAGGCCTTGCTGATCCGCAGGGCTTCTTCGACGACGGCCTGATGGAGACTCTCCGGCTTGAGGACTTTCACCCCGCTGCCGAAGCTCAGGATCCAGCCGACCAACTCACGCGTATCGGCGACAGACAGGGTCATACGCAGGCCGCCGCCCCTCACCCGTTTGGTTCCTTGCGTGGCATGCCAGACGCGATCCTTGACCCAGGCCGCCGTGGCCTTGTTGAATTCCAGCTCCACCTCGATGCGCGGGCCACGCATGACCGTGAGCGCGTCCTGCACGAAGGCATCGAGATCGAAATGCAGCGGCATCTGATAGGGATGGTCGGTCGGCGTGACGGACTTGATTCGCTCCACCGCGAACATGCGCGGCTCGCGCCGCAGGTGGCAGAAGGCAATCAGATAGAGGCCGCCCGTGGCATACCAGAGCCGATAGGGATCAACCTCGCGCCTGGTCGTGCGGCCGCGTGAGGCGGAGTCGTACCGGATCTGGACGGTGGTGGCATTGGCAATGGCGCGGGTGAGCCGGTCGATAGTTTCGCGATGCTGCCGATAGCGTTTGTGCGGCCCGAGCCCGACGCTGAACGTGCCATCGAGTTGTTGCACCAGCGCCACCCCTTGCGGAGGCAGCGCAGCCGCCGCCTTGCCCAGGGCGGATTGGAGCGAGGTATGGAGTTCGGTGCCTTCGAGCGGAGAGATGAGACGGCGGCTGAACGTGAGGGCCATCAACTCTGATGGTGAAAAGCGCAGGCCTGGGACATTGCGAAATCCCTCTAACAAACGCCAGCAGGTGTGCCCATTGATGCGCTCGGTCACCAGCGGATAGCCGGCTTCTTCCAAGGCGGCGAGGTCGCGCCTGAGGGTGCGGGGATGGCGAGTGGAGCCGGGCGCCAGCGACTCCGCCAACTGCTCCAGCGTGAGGCCATGCCGCGCCCCTTCCAGCTGCTTCAACACCACCAAGAGACGCACGGCCTGATCGTTACGCGCCATCGCACCCCTCACCTCTGCGAGCCGACGGATTAGGTCGGAATGTCGGTCGTGCCGTCGTAGGACGCTCGGGATTGATGCGCGATCTTCAGCGTATCGCCGTCTTTCACCAATGAGTCGAGCGAGCCGACCTTGCGGTTGACGGTCACCAGCAATTCGCCGCGCACGACGAATGGCGCCAGCGCGTCCATCAAGTCCGCATTGCCTTCGATCAACATCTTGATGGCCGTCGGTCCTTCCACTTCCACATCCAATTCCGGCTCGGTCACCCGCTGCAGGAGCGTCGGCCCGAGAATTAACACTTTGACCATGATTTACCGTTCCTCCACTCTCAGGATGAATCGTCGTTGAACCAACGTGGCTAACCTGTTCGTTACCGACCGTCCTTCGTCACCCCTGTGCCCGCGCGTGGCAATGCAGGCAATCCTGCCGCTTGGGATGTTGCGCCGGCAAAGGCCGCACGGCTTGAGGCGCATGACAGGTCGTACACTGGCTCTCCACTGTAATCGCCTGGTGCGTGCTGTTGGCGGGCACTCTCGGGTTGCGGTCACGCGGCGACGGCAACAAGGCCACGCCCCCGACGACGAGCAGCGCCAGCACCACAAAAATCAAATCCACTTTGCGAAAAGTCATTGGCCGGCTCCTGGTCGTCTTGCTGGCTGTTGGGCGCCTGGTTGCTGATGCGCGCCCGCTTCATAGGCCTCGTTTAATACCTGCGCCACATGTTTCACCGCCGCGCGCCCGCGCAGGCCGTTGTTGAGTTGAATCATGCAGGCCGGGCAGCTGGTCGCCACCGTGTCGGCGCCGCTCTGTTCGATGTTCCGGCGCTTGCGCTCGAATACCTTCTGTGAGGTGTCATAGTCCTTCACGAGATACGTGCCAGCCCCGCCGGCGCAACGGTCCGCATCCGTCATCTCGACATACTCTGCGCCCGGAACCTGCTTGAGCAATTGGCGCGGTTCTTTGGTGACGCCCGCCGCCCGCAGGTGGCACGAGGAATGGTAGGTCACCCGATGGCCTGAGCCCTCTGCCGCTCCCATGGGCGGATGCTCCGGCGAGCGCGCCACGAACTCCGTGATGTGTACCACTTTCTTCGCCAGCGTGTCCGCTGCCTGCCGCTCCGGCCCTGGCTCGAAGAACTTCTTGTATTCCTTGAGCATAAGCGTGCAGGACGCGCAGCCTGTCACGACTTGATCGTACCCCGCGAGCGATTGCAAATTGAACCGTGCGTTGTCTTTCACCAGGTCCACATGGCCATACGTTTCGATGGGCGTTCCGGAGCAGCGCTGCAGAGGAAGCTCAACATTCACTTTATGTTTCTGCAACACGCCGATCACCGCATCCCCCACCCCGTCATCAAAATAGTTCGCCGCGCAACCGTGGAAGTAGGCCACGCGTGGACCCGCTGCGGATGGATTCGGTTGCGTGAGTTCTGGATACCGGTCTCGCAAATGCTGTGCTGCCAACTTGGGCAATACCATGTCGGCCGGAAGTTTGGCCGTGGGGGCGATGCGTTTCAACATGGGAGCAGCCAGACGCTCGATTAACGCGCGAGGGCCTGGACGATCCCAGAGATGCTGCGTCTTCGCCAGAATCTTAAGCATCACTTCAAATATCGGCAGCTTGGCTTGAAGCGCAAACAGCCAGCGGCTTCCTTGATTCGGATGCTCGGCGCGCCGTTGGAGAATGAGCTCGGAGACATCGACGCCCGCCGGACAGATCGTGCGGCAGGATTTGCAGTTCAGACAGGCCTCCACCACCCGCTTCGAATTGAGATAGGAATAGTCCTTGGCCGTGACGATTTCGTACCAGCCGCGCGAGCTCATGTCTTCCGACTGAAACACATCGTAGACCGGGCAGACTGAATTACACTTGGCGCAGGTCGCGCAGGATTTGGACAGCCGCTGGTAGTCGATATGGTCCGTGAAGGGCGCATCGCTGATCTTGATGCCGGGGTTCATGACGTTCGCCGGATCGATGGTGCGCTTGACGTCCACGAACAATTGATAGAGCTCGTCGCCGAACATCTTGCGGACATATTCGGCGCGCACCCGCCCATCACCATGTTCACCGCAAATCGACCCGCCAAAGCGCGACAACACGGCCTGATGAATTTCATGGTAGGCCTGCACCATCTTGTCGAAGTCCTGCCGGTCGTTCACGTCGAGCAACGGCGTGATGTGAGCATTGCCGTTGCCGATATGGCCGAAGATCGCTACCGGGACGTGCTGGCCCTCAAAGAAGGTTTCCAGATAACGGATGAGCTCACTGATGCATTCAGCACGCACCACCACATCGTCGACAAAGTTGATCGGCTTCTTGCGCGGATCGAACCGGTAGAGGGTGGGATAGAGCGCCTTCCTGGCTTTCCAGAGTTGGTCCCGCTGTTCCTTGTCGTAGGCGATGGTGAGGTCGCCGCAGAGCTGATAGCGGCGGCAGATCGAGGACATGCGGTCGGCACGTTCGCGCAGGTCGGCCTCGCCCTCGCCGCTGTCGAGTTCGGCCAGCAGGGTCGCGGCGGAATCGGCGGGAATGCCGTGCGTCGATCGGCCGATCAGGTTCAACGTGTTTGCGTCCATGACCTCCAGCGCGCTCGGGCGCAAACTCAGGAGGTGCGGAACCGCCTCCCCGACTTCTTCCAGTCGACGGAAGTGAATCAACGCGGTGAGGGTGCCTTGTGGCTTGGGCACGAGTCGGAGCGTCGCCTCACTCACGATACCCAGCGTACCTTCGCTGCCGACGAACAATTTAGGAAGATCGAATAGCCCCTGGCTGAGCCCATCGGCCAAGCCGAACAAATTGTAGCCGCAACTGTTCTTGCTGACGGTCGGCTTCTTGCTGTCGATCAAGGCGCGTTGCCGTTGCACGAGGTCGAGGATCGGCTTCAAGGTCGGATGCGCATTCAACAGCCTGGCAAGCGCCGGATCGTCCAACCCCATCGGCGCGGCGGTGAGCCAGGCTCCGGACGGCAGACAGACCCGCAACGCCTGCACATTGTCTTTCACCGAGCCGTAGATGAGCGTGTGGGGGCCGGAAGAATTGTTGGCAACCATCCCGCCGAGTTTGCACATGTCGCCGCTGGACGGATCAGGGCCGAACAGGAGATGGCGTCGCCCGAGTTGCTTGTTCAACTCCGCCAGCACGATGCCCGGCTGCACCCGCGCCCACCGTTCTTCCTCATTGAGTTCAAGGATGCGGTTCAGCTTGGAGACATCCAGAATGATGCCTGAGCCGACGGCCGAGCCGGTGAGATTCGTCCCGGCTGCACGCGGTGTGAGGGGGATGCCCCGCTCCACGGCGAAACGAACGACCGCATCGATATCACCCTCGTTCTCGGCCAACACGACGGCCTTTGGCGTCATGCGATAGATGCTCGCATCGACGGCATAGGCCGTCAGCGTCGGCACATCGTCCTGGACCTTTGCATGTCCGAGGAGGTGCCGAAGGTCGCTGGCAACGGCGGATGAGGTGTTGGGCAGGATGAGGGTCATGCTCGTGTATACGCTGCCGCATTCTAGCAGGATACAGAAAAAGTCCGCCAGCATCGTTCTCGCGTCGCGCAGCCTTGCACTTCCATTGGACGTGCCCGCTCAGTCGTACCCATTTGCGGAACGGTGGCGGGCCGGTGAGTTGTTGCCTGTCGCGCGATCCGCTAAGATGGTGCCCTGTTCAGCGAGGCCTCCATGGCAGCTCCACTTCTCTATATATCCCGCCTGCTCCCGGATCCGGTCATGGCGACCGCACGACAGCACTATCGGCTCCTCAACGAGCCTCGCGATGCCGCCCCGACGCATGACACCCTGGCCGCGGGACTGCGCGAAGCAGACGCCGCCATCTGCACCCTCACCGATCGCATCGATGCCTCCATGCTCGCCGCAGCGTCTAAACTTTCAATCCTGGCGAACTATGCCGTGGGGTATAACAACATCGACCTCCCTGCCGCGTCGGCGCGCGGGATTGTGGTGACCAACACCCCGGACGTCTTGACGGACTCCACCGCGGATCTGACCTGGGCGTTGCTCCTGGCAGTGGCCAGACGGGTCGCAGAGGGCGATGCCTACGTTCGGTCGGGAGACTGGTCCGGATGGGCACCGACTCAGATGCTGGGAACCGATGTCTCGGGGAAAACGCTGGGCATCGTCGGTATGGGCCGCATCGGACAGGCGGTTGCGCAACGGGCCACCGGGTTCAACATGCGCGTCTGTTATACGTCCCGTACGCCCCACGCCCCCGGCTGGTTGTCGACGCAGTGGGAAGCGCGGGCACTCCCTGATCTGCTGAAAGACGCCGACTTCGTGAGCCTGCATGTGCCGCTCACGCCCGACACGCATCACCTGATTGGCGCGCGCCAGTTGGCCCTCATGAAACCAACGGCGTTTCTCATCAATACGTCGCGCGGACCGGTGGTGGAAGAAGCCGCCCTGGTCGATGCGCTGCTTCAACGTCGACTGGCCGGCGCGGGGCTGGACGTGTTCGAACAAGAACCGCTCTTCCATCCGAGCTTGCGGGAACTGCGGCAGGTCGTGCTGCTGCCACACCTCGGTTCCGCCACGCTGGCGACGAGGGTGCGGATGGGCATGATCTGTCTGGAAAATATTGCGGCGGTCTGTGCGGGCAAGCCTGCCCCGAATCAAGTCAATCAACTGAAGGAGCGGCAGGGCCTGTCCGGCCTCGGCGTCTGAATTGCGGAACGATACAGGGGTATGCCGGATTCACAGCCGGCAAGGGAAAGGGAACTCGACGGAGTAAAGAGAGTCGCGCAGCGGGGGTTCTACTGGAAGGCTACAGACGTAGCGCTTCGACGCGTCGAGGCACGTCGTGGAATGTCGGGATCGATTGGTACATGCTGAGCGCCTGATCGCGGGCACCGATCTTTTCGTACAGCAACCCCAGTTCATAGCGCACGAGTTGGGCATTGCCGCCACGGCAACGCGAATCGGCAATCAGCCGCTCCAGCAGTTGCACCGCCTGCTCGGGGTGGCCCTGTTCCTTACAACAGAGCGCCATCATCATGCAGGAATCGACGAAGAAGCCTGAATCTTTCATCGATAAGAGAAACTCTTCCTTCGCCTCTTCCCACAATCCCATATCCTTATAGGCCATACCGAGCGCGTACCGGGTTTCCGCATCCACGGTCTCGACGGGGGGTGCGACAGGTTCCGCGACCGGCGGAGCGGGCGGAGTCACTGTCTCGAGCACGGGCGCGGGTGGAACGACAGGCGGCGCGGCCGCTTGGACCACGACCGGCTCCGCGACCGGAGGCGCCACGGGCTTCGCCTCGAAGGGAGGCGCTGAAGAATCCAGAATTCTGAACGGGGTCTCCACCGCCGGTTCAGCGGCCATGACCACCGGCGCTGGTTCGGGCTCAGGCGCGAGCGGTTGCACCGCTTCCACCACCGGTACAACGGGTTCCGGTTCCGGAGTGGACCCGGCATTGGGATCGAATGCCGGCGCCAGCTTGCGCGCAATCGGACTGCCCGGCGCCAAAGCCTGCACCTTCTCAAACAACTCGGCCGGCAATGTCGGCATACCCGGCTCGGGATGCTCCAGCAGGATTTCGACAGCCCGGCCGAAATGCTGCGCGGCTGTCGCGGGATCACCTTTTTCCTGATACAACTCGCCCAACAGTTCCAACATAGGCACAGACGACGGCTCTACCTTGAGATAGTCACAAATGAGCGACTCGGCCATCGTGTAGTCCTGCGCGCGGAGGGCACCTCCCGCCAGGAATCGATACTCGCCCAGCGCCACCACCAGGTTTCCTTGCAGAAGATGCATGCGCGCCAGGAGCTGGCAGATTTCCGGATTGCCCGGTTCGCGGCTCAAAAGCTGGGTCAACATGGCTTCGGCGCCTGCGTACTGGCCCTCTTCGATGCGGCGCGTGGCTTCGGCCATCAAGTCGCCGGCGTCTCCCGGCTTGGCGGAGGCGGCAACCGGCTTCGCGGGACGCGGTGCGGAGACCGAAGGGCCACCGCCCGTTTCCATCATGGTAGTGATTTCTTTGGCCTCGGCATTTTCCGGGTCCAGCCGCAGCACGACGGTGTACATCGCCTTCGCCTGATCGTATTGCTGCGCGGCGGACCGCTCCCGTCCGAGTTGGACATACGTACGCACCGCCTCGTCAACCAGGCCTTCCTGCACACAGAGTTCAGCCACGCGCAGCTGCGCGTCCATGTTCGAGGGGTCCTGCGCGACGATCTTGCGATAGATCTCCAGCGCTTCCTTATTCCGGCCGTCTTTGGAATAGTGCTTACCCAGGGTCAAATAATCCTGGACGGCGCTGCTCAGCAACCCACGCTCCGCGTTGAGATCGCCGAGATGCCGATAGATATCGATTCGGGTGGGATCGACTTTGAGGATTTTCTTATAGGCGGCAATCGCCTTGAGCACCGACCCCTCGGAACGGAACGCGCCCGCCGCCTGGAGGAATGCGGCAACGGCATCCGGCGTCGCGTTGCGTTTGAGTTGGAGGTCGCCGATTGAGTTGAAGATGGTTCCGTCGGCAGGCGTGTCCGTGGTCAGCTTCCGCCACTCGGCGATTGCGGCCTCGTATTGCCCTTTGGACGCGAAGAGCTGCGCGTTCTGAAGCACTGTTCGGCGGTCGACAGCCAAGAAGACTCCTCACCCGACGTTGAGAGTCCACGCTAACAGTCAACTAATTCTTTGTCAAACAAATGGATAAAAGAGCAACACCGCGAACGCGGCGTCTGGAGCGGGTGTTCTGCTGGGGGAAACCTGCGGCCCCTCGATATGGCGGAGGGGCCGCGGGACTACGTAGAAGCGCAGCCGGTTACGGAGCCGGCGCGAGGTCCTTCAACACGTTGGCGGCCTGGGGGCCCTTGGCTCCCTGGACGATGTCAAACTCGACGTTCTCGCCTTCTTTCAGGGTCTTGAATCCGTCGCCCTGCAGCGCAGAGTAATGCACGAAGACATCGTCTCCGCCATCGAGCCGGATAAATCCGAACCCCTTGCGATCATTGAACCACTTCACAGTGCCCTTGGTCTTCATACGGACGTCCTCCCTTTCTCAACGCACGAACATAATGAGCGCATCAGCGCCTGCTGACCTGTCTGACATGAAATGATGACGATAAAAAGGAGAGAAAACAGCGGCACGCGCGGTGGCTCTTGCGAGGGCGTTGAGACAATGTTCAACCCGAACCATCTTGACCTACAGAAAAGTGCGCAGCGATGTACCATGGGGTGCAATCCTTGTCAAGCGTATCTTTTGGCCCTGGCCTATCTGTATCTGTTTACAACCCACGCAGACTCTTCTATAGTGCAGCAACCAATTCTCCGATGTAGGATCCCGACCGCCCCCGTGCTGCACACCATCCTCGATCGTTACATTTTCCGCGAGCTGCTCTCCCCGTTTTGCATCAGCTTGGGCGCCCTGTGCTTCGTGATGCTGACGAAGGAGTTGCTCCGTCTCGTCGAGCTGCTGGTCACAAAAGGCATCGGCTTCCTGTCGGTGCTCAAGGTCTTTGCCCACCTGCTACCGTCGTTTCTCGTGCTGACGCTGCCCATTGCCGGCATTATCGCCTCCATTACAGCCTTCGGCCGCCTGTCGCTCGATAAAGAACTGGTGGCCATGCGCGCCGCCGGGCTCAGTCTGCTGCGGCTGTCACAGGCGGTGTTTCTGTTTGCGGCATTGGTCTGCGGGTTGACGCTCATCATGGCGCAATACGGTCAGCCCTGGAGCAACGTCAATATGAAGAAGGTGGCGCTCAATCTGTTGCGCGACGAACTCGTGCTGGAACTGGATCGCGGGGTCTTTAATGAAGCCATCCCCAAGATGGTGATCTACGTACCCGACGCGCAGGAGGGACGGGACAATCGCGGCATCTTCGTGGCCGACGAGCGGAATCCGGCTGACCCGCGCATCATCGTGGCGCAGCAGTACCAAGTGATGACCGACCCGGCCAGCAGCCAGGTGGCCCTGCGGCTCATGAACGGTGTGATCCACAGCCGCCCCCAAAACGCCGAGGAGTATCAGAAAATTTCGTTTGCGGCCTACGACCTGAAGCTGAGCATCAGCGCCAGCCTGTATGGAGCGGAAGAGCGCACCCCGATGGAAGTCATCCGCGCGAAGCTGGAGAGCACGAACTGGACGGATACCAACGCCCTCCGGCGCATGATGGAATACTATAAGGACTTGGCGTTCCCGGCGGCGTCGCTGGTGTTTTGCATTCTGGGCGTGCCGGTCGGGATCGTCTCCAAACGCTCCGGCAGCATCGGCGGGTTTGCGGTCGGCGTGCTCGTCGTGATCGCGTACTATGTCATTAATGTCGCCTGTGAATTCCTGGTCACCACACTCTGGATCTCCCCGTTTGCCGGTGCCTGGTTACCCAATGTGGTCTTCACGATCGTGACAATTCTGTGGTTCTACCGCGTGAGCCGGCAATAACACCATGAACATTCTCTTCCGCTACATGCTGCGCGAGTACGTGAAGATTTTCGGCATGTGCTTCTCGGGGCTCATGACGATTTACCTCGTCATCGACTTCTTTGAAAAAGTCCGCCGGTTCCTGCGGTACGACGCGCATGCATTGGATGTGTTGGCCTACTTCGTGTTGAAGATGCCGGCCATCTCCTATCAGATTGCCCCGCTGGCGGTGCTGATGGCGACCCTGTTGACCATCGGCTTGCTTTCCCGCAGCCATGAAATCACGGCCATGCGCAGCTGCGGCATCAGCCTCTATTGGATTACCTCCCCGTTTATCTTTCTAGGGGCGGTGCTGGCGCTGGTGCTGTTCCTGTTCAGCTCCACCGTTATTCCCCTGGCCCTGGCGAAGGCCGAGCAGATCAAGACGACCCAGATCGAGAAACGCACAACACCGGTGTCGCTGAAGGCGGCACAGCCCTGGGTCAGCCTTGGTGGCCAGACCTTGATGAACATTGACACCATCGACCCGGGCGGGGCGGTGCTGCGCAACATCCGTCTGTATCGCCTGAGCCCGACCTTCCAACTCCAGGAAATCGCCGAGGCCAAACGCGCGGTCTATTCCTCGCAGGGTTGGGCTCTACAGGAAGGCATCAACCGGACCTTCCGCGAGGACGGCACAGTCTCGGTCAGCAGCTTTCAGACCCAAGCGCTCGCTCTCCCCCACATTCCCGACGATTTCACCACCTGGGCGGAGTTGGACCCGGAAACCATGACGCTGCGGGAGATTCGTGCGTACGTCGATCGGCTGCAATTGGGCGGCACACTCCTCCCGCGCCTGCTGACGGATTACTATGGGCGTATCGCCTTTCCCTGCGTCACACTGATCATGGTGATTGTCGGCATCGCCTTGAGCCTTCGTCGCACGGGCGTCCGTGGAAGCGGGATGGCCATGGGTATCGGCCAGGCGATGGCCGTGGGGTTCTTCTACTGGTCCACGCACTCCGTCGCGATTGCGCTGGGTCGCGGAGGGGCACTCGCACCGATGCTGGCAGGGTGGATGGCCAATGTGGTCTTTCTGACCTTCGGACTGTACTTGCTGTTAAAGGTGCGTTACTAGCAGGATGCTGAAAAAATCAGTCCATGGCCTTCCCGCGTTATTCAACCCCTCAGCATTGACTGTGGCGCCCCCGTGCGGTAAGTAGACAGGCCGCACACCTCACCATCACGCGGCAGTGAAAGGGTTGTATGTCGACGAGGGTCGTGATCACAGGGCTGGGAGTCGTCTCCCCCATCGGCATCGGCGTCCCGCAGTTCTGGAAAGCGGCGCTGGAAGGCCGGTCCGGGATTTCCGCCATTCCCTCGTTCGATCCGTTTCCGCTGGAAGGCTATCGGTCACGCATCGCCGGGCGCATCGTCGACTTTTCACCCGACCAGTACCTCCCCTCCGGCCAGGGCGATCGGGTCGACCGATATGCGCAATTCGCGCTCGTCGCCGCCAAGGAAGCGCTGGCCGATGCCGATTTCAAGATGGAGCGCGAAGACCCGCACCGGGTCGGTGTGATCGTCGGCGCCGGCATGGGCGGAATGGTGATGGGCGAGCGCGAGATTACCCAATTGTATGAACAGAAACGTCCCCACCGGGTGCATCCGAATTTCATCCCCGTCATCACGCTGAACTCCGCTTCCGGCATCGTGGCCATGGCCTATGGGGCGAAAGGCCCGAACCTTACGATTTCCACCGCCTGCTCTTCGAGTGCCCATGCGTTGGGACAGGCCATGCATGCCATTCGCGCAGGGACAGCAGACGCGGTGATCGTGGTTGGTGCCGACGCCAGCATCACCCCCCTGGTCTTCGCAGGATTTTGCTCGCTTCGGGCCCTCTCCACGAAGTATAACGATGCCCCGGAGAAAGCCTCGCGCCCCTTCGACCGTGGACGGGACGGATTTGTGATGGGGGAAGGCGCCGGCGCCCTGATCCTTGAATCGCTCGCCCACGCGAAGAAACGCAAGGCCCGGATGTATGCCGAAGTGGCCGGCTATGCCGCCACGAGCGAGGCCCATCACATGGTCATTCCCCGGGAAGACGGCGAGGAAGTCGCCACGACCATACGGTTGGCCCTCAAGGATGCGGACGTGACGCCCGCACAGGTGGATTACATCAACGCCCACGCGACGTCGACCACGGTCGGCGATGCGGTGGAGGTCAAGGCCATTCGCCTGGTCTTTAAGTCACGCGCGGACAAACTCGCCGTGAATGCCACCAAGTCGCTGGTGGGCCATACCCTCGGCGCGGCAGGCTCGCTGGCCGGAGTGGTCTCCACTCTCACGCTCACGAGCGGACAGATGCATCCCACGCTCAATCTGGATGATCCGGATCCGGCTTGTCTCCTGGCGGGGCTGTCCAAGGATTCACAAACGCGCAAGGCGAAGGTGGCGCTGATCAACGCATTTGGATTCGGCAGCAACAACGCGGCCGTTGTTTTAAAAGCAGTCTCCTCCTGACGCCTGCCCGAGAGGACGGCGTTCGACGGTCGACATACTAGACAAGATACGAAGGAACCCGGGCATGGCCACTACCACTGACGTTTCCGACAAGATCATTCAGGCGCTGGCGGAATATCTCAAACGTGATGCGGCTTCGATCAAGCCGACGCATCATCTGCGGGAAGATCTTGGCTTAGACTCGATGGCGGTCATTGAAATGTTGTATCGCATCGAAGAGGTCTTCAATCTGCAGATCCCCGACCAGGATCTGGTCGGCCTCACCACCGTCGGCCAGGTCATCACCTACGTGCAGGGGCGGGTTGCACCGGCTTCGGCCAAAACCGCTGCCAAGAGCACCGCGAAGGCCCCGGCAAAGACAGCAACGAAGACCGCAACCAAGAAGCCAGCCGCGAAACCCTCGACCAAGAGCAAGAAGGCCTAACAGGATGAGCACGGCACCAAGGCGCACCCCGCTGACACTGCGGGACCTCCACGAATATGTGGGTGGCGAGCTGATCGGTTCCCCGGATGCGACCGTCACTGCCGTGGCAAGCCTGGAGCAGGCGGGACCAGGCGATCTGGCATTCGTCACGTCCGAGCGACATCTCAAGTCTCCGCAGACAGCCACCATCGGTGCACTGCTTGTCGGACGGCGCATCGCGGACTGCCTCTCCCCGCAAATTGTGGTCGAGAACCCCGCCTATGCCTTTGCACGCGCCGCCCAACAGTTTTTCGCGCGACCGAACCGAGCGCGTGGCATTGCGGAGGGCATCACACGCGGTGACGGCGTGACGATCGGAACCGATGTTTCGATTTGGCCGGGCGTGACCCTAGGAGACCGAGTTTCCATCGGCGCGCGAGTGACGCTTTATCCCGGTGTCTTCATCGGCGATGACAGCGTCATTGGTGACGACAGCCTCCTCTACCCGAATGTGGTCGTCCGGGAAGGATGCCGGATTGGGGCGCGCGTCATCATCCATAGCGGGACGGTGATCGGCAGCGATGGCTTCGGGTATGTGCAGTACCAGGGCCGCCACCAGAAAATCCCTCAACTGGGCGGCGTGTTGATCGAAGATGACGTGGAACTGGGCGCCAACGTCACCGTGGATCGCGCGACGTTTGGAGACACCCTCATCAAGCGCGGCACCAAGATCGACAATCTTGTGCAGATCGCTCACAACGTGGTCGTCGGCGAACACAATATTTTGGTGGCCCAGGTCGGCATCGCAGGCAGCACGACCCTGGGACGCTACGTGATGGTGGGAGGCCAGGCTGGTTTAGCGGATCACTTACAGATCGGCGATCAGGTGATGATCGCAGCAAAGTCCGGTGTCACCCGAAGTTTAGAACCGAATCAAATCGTCTCCGGCGCGCCGGTGATGCCGCACACCACCTTTCTCAAAGCGCAGGCGGTAATTCCTCAGCTGCCTGAGCTCCGCCTCCGGGTCCGCGAATTGGAAGAACGGCTTGCAACCCTCGAGCAAGCCGCGAAGCCTGCTGCCAAACGTCCAAAGTCTCGCCGCACCTGACGGACTCACCGGTCTCGTCAGGGTTTCAACAGCGTCTTCCAGAAGAACAGTTTGGCCCAGAAAAACCCTGCCCACGGCAGGAAACAGGCCGGGATCGGATGCACGGCACCGTACAGCACCGCCATGGCCGACGCAGCCAACAACAAGGCCAGACCGACCATATAGGCACCTGGAGCCCATGGGGATCCGCTCGCCGATTCCTGAGCCTTCCCGCTCTCCCGCTTCGGCTTTCCGCTTTTCGTGAGCGCGGGCTGCCGCATGCGGTCGGCGAATACTTCTGGACGGTTGGCGAGGATCCAGCGATGGTACGTCGTCTGCACCCAGCCCAACAATCCCCCTAGCAGCAATAGGCCGGAGCTTTCGACAAAGGTCACCCAGCTGTAGGTATCGGTGGCAATGAGTTGATAGCCCAATCCGCCAACGCCACCAAGCATGGAAATCAGGCCGAGAATGCCGGCCGGAAAGAGCATGTAGGCTTTGATATAGGCCGTCGCGCGCGCGTCGTGCCCTTCCTGCTGTTTCAGTGAGACAAGTTTTGGCATGGTCGTGATGGTCGTACAATCCCATCCCGAACCGCAAGGGAAAATGTATCGCCCGGACACAAAATCTCCGGATCAGCGAGTGCGACATTCCCGGATGGTGCCATTGTCAGCGGCCCTGTGAGCAATCAGCTTCCGGCCTGTCCACAAGAACTGTGGACGGGCTGTGCGCAACCATGTGGATAGGCGTGCTTCCACGCCACCTGCCTACGGTTCAGTGCAAACTGCCTAAGGATTAGGCGATGGGGAGGATGGTCAAGGATACCGGGGAACGCCACGAAGGAGCGGACGTCGCGCTCGATTAATCCATCGGCAGGATGTCGAAAATGGCCGCTCGCTCCACCCGCCCGACCTCCACCCATTGTTGAGCCAATGGAATCAGCGTGGCCAATCGCTCTTCCACGGCTGCCAGGCGTTCACGGATGGCGGCAGGCTTCTGTTGTGCAGTCACACGCAAGAACGTGCGGAGTCCTTGCAGAAACAGGTCGATTTTCTCCGCCGAGACCTGCGCGGCGGAACCGGACAAGACATCGATTTCCTCAAATATCGGCTCCAGGGCTTGAGGCGGCAAGTGCCGTTCTTCGCTGCTGCGCGCGATACGACGGAGGGTGTCAATGACCATCGGAACACGCGCCTGCATGTGCGCGAGAAAGCGCTCATCTAATTTGTCCAACTCATCCAGCATACGTCCGATGGCGCGAGCATCCACCGTCTTCGCGCCGCCGGCGAGCTCTCCCTCTGCGCGATGAATGACCGTCTCCAGGACATCTCGCACCGGCTCGCGCGAACGACCACGCGCGAGATGCAGTTGCCTTAGGGCATCCAGAATCGGTGGCGCCGCTGCCGGCTGAGTCGGCGCGGGCTCTACCTCGATCAGGTTGTCTACTGTGCCCGAGATCGGAGCCGGAGTTTGGCTGTATACTGCCTCCCCTGCCGCCACCCCGCCCAGATCAGCATGCGGCTCGACCTTCTCCGGCGTTGGTTCCAGGTCCTGGACAGTCTTACTGATCTCCAGCAACCCTTCGCGAAGTGACGCGACATGATGCGCAGCCACGGCCCGCTCATGTCGCGCCGCCGCCTGGAGCAACGGAAACAGTTTGGTCGCCATCTCCTCCACGCCGGTCAATCCAACAGTCGCGGCCGAGCGAGCCAAATTGCCGACGCTCTGCAACAGAATCGTCGCCAACTGCGCCCGACGGGCCTGCTCGCTGGTCGTATCAAGCCGCTCCAGCGCCGTCTGAATTTGATTGAGCCATTCTCTGGCTTCCAGGACAAAGAGGCCCAGAATTTCCTTTCGCACCGGAATCGTGGCATCGCCCGTTTCCGCCTCTGTCGAAGGCCGCTGCGTGGCTGGCCGAGTCGCCGGTTGATCCACGGCAGCCTGAATCACCCCGGCAATGGCATCAAGACTCTCCAGCAGCGCAGCGAATTGATCCGAGACGGTTGTGGAAGAGGCCGGTGTTGTTGTTGCGGGGTGCACGGGTTCAAAGGTGACACGTTCCAGGGCCGGCGGCTCAACGGTGTCCACCACCGACACATGGGGCAGCTGACTCAAATCGAGTAGCCGCGGGGGCTCTGAGGCCGATGCGTTCTCTGTCGTCGTCACACGCAACACCGGCCGAGAGGGATACCGGGCGGTAATACGTACCACCACCCCTTCCTCTCCGCTGCTGAGCCGCACCCTGGTGCCAAGCGGATAGACCGACAATTGTTCCACCAAGGCTTTCATGATTTCTCGCGGGAATGCCGTATGTTCAGTGGTGAGCAGTTCGCGAACGGCTTCGTGAGGCAGCAATCGTCGACGATACGGACGCGGACTGACCAAGGCGTCGAAGATATCCACCAGGCCGATAATTTGAGCCAACTCGTTGATCTCTCGTCCCTTCAAGCGATGGGGATAGCCCTGCCCCTTTCCGCGCTCGTGGGCCTGCAAGACGACCTCGGCCAGCCACGCATAGTCCGCACCGAGCCGTTCGATCACGCCATGCCCCATGCGAGGATGCTGCTCGACCAGAGTCCGTTCCTCAGGCGTCAACCGCCCGGTTTTGGTGAGGAGTTCCTCTGGAACCGCAAAGATCCCGATGTCATGCACCAGACCGGCCAAAGCCAGTCGCTGCAACTCGGTCCCAAAATACCCGAGGCCGATGCCGACCTTTGTCGCGAGAATGCTGACGTTGATGAGATTGGTGATGACCGGAGAGCCTGATGGGCTGGACAATGCTTCAACGACCAGCTGATCACTCGAGTGGAGCGACTCGATGAGGACAGAAGACAATTGGGTCAACTCGGCAAGATCGACATCCTCATGCCGCTGAACGGCGGCGGCCACCTTAGCAAGCGCTGCCTCTGCTTGCCGGTAGTAATGCTGTTCCATTGCCTTCGTACCTCAACCGGATGAACGTGTTCACAGCGTCAGTCTTGTGGCCCGCTTCGGCGCCCGCCACCACTCAGGGAAATGATCAGCAATTTTGACAGACACTCGGCGGGACCGCGGGTTGGCTAACCATTTCCGCATCCCGACAGCCGGCCAGGCGATCCTTTGCCGATCGCGAGCGGCATCCGCTCAGGCAGCCGGAACGAGTCGGCTCATGACATCCAACTCTTTGTGGCCTGTCTCGATCCACTCATCTACCATGCCGGCCATGGCAAGAATCCGCCCTTCCACCGATTGCATGCGGTGTTCCCCCACATTGATGCGGCGTTGGGCGAGCAGGGAGAGGAAATTGTGAAGACCGGTGAGGAAGGTCACAAGGATGGTGGCTTGTGCTTGCTTCGCCACAGCCTGAAGATGCTCAAGTCGTTGCAGAGATGAACCACCGGGATGTTCCGGTTCGATGGCCCCTACGCCTTCGACGCGCAACCGACCGACATGCTGTGCCATGGCGGGCAGCTCCTGCCGGAGCGACTCCAGACATTGTGCATCCGCCGAGTGCAACTCACGAAGGATCTGCTGGAATGTGGCGTGCTGAATCTGTCCGGCTCCTTGACGAGCCTCGTGTTCAAACCGTTGAAGCACCAATGGAATAAGACTGCGGGACGTACTGGCATCCACCGCGTGCTGATCGTATACCGCACGCAGGGCGTTCAGGAGGGTCAAAAAATCAACCGTGGGTTCAGGCGCCGGTGCGACCTCCGCGGCTGGCTCGATCTCGAGCGTAATTCCCGTGGCTCCTGTTACCGATGTGACCACAATTCGAAACTGTTCACGGACCGTGCTGAAATCCTGCAGCGTGACCGTCGTACGATCTTTGATGGTATCGATGAATGGAAGCAGTGCGAAGGTGGCCCGTTCCACCTCGGGAAGATTAATCGTGGCCGCAGAGCCGCCAAGACTGGTGATGCCGCGCACGACGATGTCGACGAGTTGCGCGTAGCGTTCGAGGTCAGGCTGACCTTCCAGCTCGGTCAGGGCTGAATGGATTTGAACGAGCCACTCTTGCGCTTCTTGACCAAATAGCTCGATCAGTTCTTTCTGAAAATCGTCTTGGGTATGTTCTGAATCTATCGACACGGCAGTCTCAGGCCCCCACCCCATACACTCGTCGACCATAGGCGACGAATGCCAGGCTCCTTAGCGTTTTCCGGCGCCGAGCTGTGACGCGAGACCGGCGATCTCGCCCAGTTTCCTGGCGAGGTCCTCGAACCGACGAGTCGACTGGTCGGCTAACTGTTCGGCCTCTGCCGCGCGTTGTGACAACTGCTGCGAGCGCTCCTGTTCAGCAGCCAACGCCTGTTCCAATTCCTGCAGGTGCCCGGCTGACTCTTCCAACTGTTTCACTTGTGCGAGCAGTTCGGCACCCGCTTCACGCTCGGCCGATAGCGCCCCTTCAAGTTCTGCCACTTGCGCGCGCGCTTTCTCGCCGGCCTCTTCCAGCACGGGCACCATGGCAGCCACCTTCTCCAACTGGGCGCGCTCACCCCGGTGCGTCTCGGACTGCTCGCGCTCGGTCGACAGCGTCCGTTCCAGCTCACGCACACGATCTTCCATATGCTCAAGGGTGGTAATCTGTTGGACCAACTGGTTTGCCGCTTCGCGCTCCGCGTCCAGATGGGCTTCCAACTCTGTAATTCTCGCCGCATAGTGCGTCGCATCGGACACTTGCTGAGACAAGTGCTCCACCCGATGTCGCTCCTCAGCCAGCGCAGATTCCAGTTCCTCCACACGATGCGCGCGCCTGGAGACTTCTTCCAATTGTTGAGCCACGGCAGCCTGCTGCGCGCGCTCGTCAACTAATGTCTGTTCCAGCAATTGGGCACGCGAGATCATGGCCTCACGTTGTTCCCGTTGCTCGTTCAGTGCATGTTCAACCTGTCGCATCTGCTCCAGACTCACTCGGCGATGGTCTTGCAGCTGCTCTTCGAGTTCAGCAATTCGCGTATCACGCTGAGCCATGAGTGCTTGATACCGCTCCTCCGCATGGGTGGATACGGCCGGCTCAGGAGTCTGATGGGTAGGCACCTCCTCCACAGACAGCTCAGGACTCGCGGACACCACCACCGGCTCCTGCACATTCATCGTCACCGGCTCGAATGCGTGGTGTTCGTCCACATGCTCAAGTCGAATCGGCGCTGGTTCGTGCTGGACGGGAAGAACCGGCTCCGCGGCCACCGGCGCAATCTTCGGCAGCTCGACGACAACATCTTGATGCTGTGGCTCGGCTGCCGGCGCGGCTTTCTGCGGTCGCTTGGTCAGCAAATCCAACACGCGATCCTTGAGAGACGACCCCTGAAACGGCTTCTTCAGGACCCCGTCAGCCTTGCAGGTCTCGGCTTGTCGCGACACCTCGTCGTTGACAATTCCGCTGATCAGCAGGACCGGCAAGTCTGCCAGATTGGCCTGCCCACGAATGTAGGCACACACTTCATATCCGCTTTTGTCGGGCATGATCACGTCGGACACGATCAGGTCCGGACGATCCTTCGCGAGCATCGCCAACGCCTCCGATCCATTGGCCGCGAGGGTGACTCCCATTCCGGCCTCGGTCAACAGGCGTTCAGCTACCTTGCGCACCGCAATGCTGTCATCGGCGATCAGAATCTTAGGCATGTCAATCCTCTACGCAATATCAGGCTCACCGAGCAGAACGGCTCGATGAAACCCCCAGGGTTGCCAGGTTGATGATAGGAAGCTCTTGACCACCGGCGACACACGATCCGGCAAGATCTGGATCGTCGCCGATTCGATGCTGTATTGACGATCGCGACACCATCTGCAGCGAGGGCACCTCGGCGTCGATGCAAATGGCCAGCGGGCCGTCCACGTGTTTCACGACCAGACACAGAAGTTCGCCTTCTTGCATCGTTCGTTGGAGCTTGGTGGCCAGGTCAAACACCGGCAGACACCCACCAGGCTGCCGAACGAGCGAGGTGACGAACGGCGTCTCACTTGGGACTGGTATGGCACCTGGCCAGGGCATGACGCCGCCAATATCCTCGGTCCTGGCAGCCAACCGCTGCCCCGCGACAGAAAAGACCACCATATGCTGAGGACGCCCCTCGCTTGCACTTTTGGTGGCCGCCTGTCCCTGTCCACGTAGTTGACCGCGTAACATGCTCGATCCTCAACAGCGACGACTATCCGACGGGCCCCGTGGTCACTACTTCGAGGGTGGCAACGGGCAATTGGAGTCCGGCATCCGTCTCCCCCGACCGATGCACAGACACCCGCAACGCAAAGACGTCGAGTGCGTTCCTTCGAAGCGGGAGATCCAGGATCCAAAATGGATTGGCAATCAGGGCGACAGTCTCT
>WBZQ01000387.1_pt1 | contig 35985 bp, 15 predicted proteins | sample 5204251 | NCBI WGS metagenome assembly WBZQ01 (sample SAMN12412402, study PRJNA552823) | activated sludge metagenome | isolation source: activated sludge from nitrification reactor of wastewater treatment plant... | place: USA: Virginia | collected 2017-09 | reverse complement strand
TGCTGAGGCCGTCCATCTGGCCGATGAAAACCCCGCCGTTGCTGGTCTGGCCGCCGTTGGTACCGAACAGGTTGGTGTGGGCCAGGATACCGCCGGGAAGGGTACCGGGGTGGATGTTGCCGAGTTCGAGCGCGAAACTGCCGCTGTGGCCGCTGCCGCGCAGGTCGTTGCCGGTCACGGTGTAGTCTTTGCCGCCCCGGATGCGGATACCGGCGGTGCGGTTGCGGAGGTCGCAGTTTTTAACGGTAACGTTGCGGTGGATGGAACTAACGCTGCTGAACCGGGAGGTTTCGTTCTCGACATATATACCAAATGCGGCGGGCACGCCGCCGAGCGTGTAGGAAAGGTCGACGTTGTCCACGGTCACGTTGCTCACGTCGTCCAGGTAAAGTGCGCCGCGCCGGTCGGAAGAGTTGCCGCCGAAAGTGTTCATGCCACTGTTGTCCTCGATCTTGATCTCCACGCCGGTCGTGGCGTCGCCGATGGTCAGGTTGCTCATGCCGCCGACATACAGGCCGATACTGTTGGGATCGACGGGGCCGACCGGGTTGCGGCCGTAGAGGTTGGAGTGGACCAGCACGCCGCCGGGCAGCATGCCCGCACCGATGCTGCTCAGGGTGAGGGCGGCGGCATCTTCCCAGCCGCTGCCGCGCAGATCGTTGCCGGTGATGGTGTAGTCTTTACCGTCGATGCAGTAAATACCGTAGTAGCGGTTCTGAAATTTACAGTTTTTGACGGTGATATTGCCATTGGAGCCGGTGTTCTGGATGCGCAGCCCCATCGAATTGGTTACGCCGCCCAGGCTCCAGGAGGCGTCGACGTCGTCGATGGTGATGTTGGACACGTTTTCCAGGTAAAAAGCATTGCGGTTGGCGTTGTTGCCGACGATGGTGTTGAAACCGCTGTTGTCTTCGATCTTGATGTGTACGCCGGTGGCGGCGTCGCCGATGACCAGGTTGTTCATGTTGGTCAGGCGCAGGCCACCGTGGCAGTCCGCCACGCCGGTGTTGCGCCCCCAGGTATTGCCGCTGATCAGAACGCCGCCGTCGAGGTTGGCCCTGGAGATGCTGGCCAGGTGAACTGCGTAGCCGTCTTCCGCGCCGGAGCCGCGCAGGTCGTTGTTCTGAATGGTCACGTCTTTTCCGGGGCCGATGCTGATGGCGCCGTAGCGGTTTTTGATGGAGCAGTTTTTCACCGTAAACCCGATGTTCGTCGTCAAATTACCCACCACGACGCCGTAGGAGTTGGCCTGGCCGCCGGGCAGCCACGACAATTCCACGTTGTCCACGGTGATGTTGTTCACGGTGTTAAAGTACAACACGTACTGGCCGTTGAGGCCCGTGGCGCTGAGGCCGCAGTTGTCCTCGAAAACGATGTGCGCGCCGCTGACCGAAGCATCGCCGATGATAATGTTGTTCATGTTGTTCATGCGGAAGGCCTGGTTGGCATTGCCGCCGAACTTGTTGCCGCTGATGGCGCCCGGGGCGATACCGCCGTCGGCGATGCTGAGCAGATACAGGGCCGGTTCACCCGTGTTTTCGCCCGAAGCCAGCAGGTCGTTGTTCTGCACGGTGTGCCCGGCGCCGCCGTTGATGGCGATGCCCGTGCGCCGGTTCCGGATATAGTTGTCCTGGATCACCGTGTTGTTGCAGGTGGTAAACCCGATACCGGCGCCCTGGCGGGGCGAGGCGTAGGAAATATCCAGCCCCTTGATGGTGATCCCGGTGATACTGGTAGCCGTGAAAATAGTACCGGTAAAGGCCGTGCCCACCTTAACGTAAGTGGATTGGGTACCCGAAGCGAATCCCGGCTGGGTGGTACCGTCGATGACCGTGGGGCCGGTCAGGGCCGGCAATGCCGAGTTAACCGGAATGCTCCAGGGCGCGCCGCCGGGAATATTGAAAACGATGTCGTCGGCGCCGACGTTGGCGTTGGCGTCGAGAATGGCCTGGCGCAGAGAGCCCGCGCCGGAATCGTTGGTGTTGATCACCGTGTAGGTATTCGCCTGGACCAGGGTGGTCAGGAAACAGAGCAGGGGAAGAAGCAGGTGTCTGGGCATTTCAACAAAGGGTAGAATTTTGTTCATGTAACTGGCTCGGACGATATTGAGGATGATTTTTTCCGGACGGTTGGGGGGCTGCTTAGAACAGCACACGGATAACAGGTGGCGGTGAAGCCGCCGCCGGGAACGGTTACTGGAACACGGTATGGGAAAAGAAATGTCCGGCCTGGAATCAGCCGGGAATAACACGGAGTGAACCGGATTAAAAAACGCCACAAAAGAAAGGCGGTGCCGCTTTTCCTGATGCAAGCGGAGGGGGGAAAATGACGACACCCGGGATGAAAATCACGACAGGTAGTCGGAAGGCAGTTTCCCGAAGCGTTTTTTGAATTCCCGGGAGAAATATTTCACGTCGCGCATGCCCATGGCGGCGGAAAGACCTTTGACCGAATCGACCTGGCCGGACTCGAGCGCCCGGCGGGCCTGGCGGAACCGCAGTTCCTGAAGGTACTGGGTGGCGGTGAGGCCGGTGGCGGCTTTCAGCCGGCGTTGCAGGGTGCGGCTGCTCACGGCCAGCAAATCGCTGAGCGTGTCGAGGTTAAAATCGTGTTCGCCCAGATGGGCCAGCGCGGCGGTTTCCAGCAACTGCAGCCACTGTACCGCCGGCAGGTCGGATCCGGGCTCGGGCTCGGCTTCGGACCGCGCCCGCTGGGCGTCCAGCAGGAACCGGATGCGCGCCAGCACTTCTTCCGGCCGGAAGGGCTTGAGCAGGTAGTCGTCCGTTCCGATCCGCAGTTCCTGCAATTCGTCCTGTACTCCGGCCCGCGCCGTAAGCACTACCACCGGTATTTCCGCGTACCGCGGCTCGGATCTGAGCGCCCGCAGCAGACCGAAACCGTCGAGACCGGGCATCATCAGGTCGGTCAGGATCAGGCCGCCGTGTTGTTGCCAGGCCGGCTGCCGCATCAGGTCCGGCAGGCAGTCCAGCGCCTCCCGGCCGTCGCCGGCTTCCACTACCTGGCAAGTGGGTTCGAGGATGGTCCGGATAAAGGCGCGCAGGTCGGCATTATCCTCCACGACCAGCACGACCGGGCCGGAGCCGCCGGGTTGGAAGGCCGGCCCGGCGGAGGATTGCGGGTTGCTGAGTACTTCCGCGTATCCGGCCGGCAGGCTGTATTCTCCGACAGCCAGGCGACGCGGCCATTCGAACCGGAAGGTACTGCCCCGGCCCGGTTCGCTGTCCACCTGTAAGCGGCCACCCAGCAGTTTGCTGATCTCCCCGCAAATGGCCAGCCCCAGCCCGGCGCCACCCTCCACCGGCGCTTCTTCCCGGCCGGACTGGAAATAGCGGTCGAAAATGCGGGGCAGGTCCGCAGCGGCGATGCCGCGGCCGGTATCGCTCACCTCCAGGTGCAGGCGTTCGGCGGACTCCGAAGCCGTGACGGTCACCACTCCTCCCCTGCCGGTATATTTCAGGGCGTTCGAAAGCAGGTTTTTCAGCACGGTTTCCACTTTGCCGGCGTCCATGACGGTCACCAGGCCGGGGGGCAGCGCGTGGCGCCATTCGAGGCGGATGCCCAGGCCGGCGGCGTGGCCGGCGAAAGAAGCCGTACAGTTGCGCAGGAAATCGGCTACGGCTACCGGGCTTTCATTCACCGTCATTTTTCCGGATTCGAGTTTGCCCAGGTCGAGGATCTGCCCGATCATGTCGAGCAGTTGCCGGCCGTTGTTTTGCGCCATGCGCAGCATATCGCTTTGCTGCGGGGTGAGGCCGCGGCTGCCGGCGAGTTGTTCCAGCGGACCGAGCATCAGGGTTACCGGCGTACGCAGTTCGTGGCTGATGTTGGCAAACAGGCGGTTCTTGACCGTGTCGAGTTGGTGGAGTTCTTCCGCCTGGGCTTCGATCAGTTTTTTTTGCCGGTCGATCTCCAGCCGGTTGCGGTATTGCCAGTACCAGCCGGCGCCGCTTCCGAGGAGCAGGACCGAGATCAGGGCGATCAGGGTGACGAGCCAGCGCCGGTAGGCGTGTTGTTCTTCGAGTTGCCGCTCGGTTTCACGGGTGCGAAACTCCGTTTCCCATTCGGCCAGTTGCAGGGTGTTGCGGTTGGTGTAGCCTTTTACCTGCTCGTCGAAGGCTTTCTGGTAAAAAGCGATGGCGGAATCCCGGTCGCCGCGCGCGAGGGCCACATCGGCGAAACTGCGGTAAAAATACCCCAGTTCCCGCTTCCAGGTGGAATGGCGCGCGGCGGAGTCGAGCCAGGCCTGCGCCTGGTCGTACCTGCCCTCCTGATACCGGATGCCCGACATCTGTTCGTACAGGTTCTGGACAAGCGAGCGCATGCCCAGTTGCTTGCACATGTCTACGGCTTGCGCGTACAGGCCAAAACACTGCGATGGCCCGATGCCGTAACGATGCCCCAGAAAAGCCGTCTGCCGGACAATCTCGTACCGGCTTTTCAAACTGCCTCCCGGTCCCAGCCAGGCCATGGCCTCCCGAAGATATTGGACCGGCCGGTCCGGGCCGGGCTGGTCGAGGTGGTTCAGGCTGAGGGCCACCAGTTCTCCGATGACAAATGCCGTATCCCGCAGGGTTTTACCGATGGCCAGAGCCTGTTCGTGGTACGGCGCACTGCGCTCGGGCATGGTCATGTAAATGTCGCGCGATACCCGCCCGATCGTGGATAAAGCCTGGGCTTCCAGGCGCTTGTCGCCCTGCCGGCGGGCCATATCCAGCGCTTTGCCGGCCAGGCGGTAAGTGGTCTGGAACTGCAACATGGCCAGCCGGACCCTTGCTTCCAGGAGTACTGCCCGGCCCTGCCGGAGCGGATCGTCCTGCACCAGCCGGTGCAACTGTTCGCAGATCCGCAACGCTTCATCCGTTTCTTCCAGGCGCAGCAGCACTTTGGCCCGCAGGAACAGGTATTCCGCGCGGAGGTCTTTTTCTTCCGCCCCTTCGAGGGCCAGTTGGTCCAGGGCGCGCAGGCAGGCAGCGGGCGAGCCTTCGTCGAGCCGGCGTTCCAGGGTTTGCAGGCGGGCGGAAAGTGCGGGCGGCGGGTCGGCCCGGTTCGGTTCTACCGGTTTGGCCACAGCGAGTGGCCGGGCCGCGATCTCTGCCGCCCGGGCCTGCAGGTCCTGCCAGATGGTTTCCGGCAGAACAGCAGCAGACTCCTGAGCCCGGAGGGGTCCGGCAAGACCGGGCAAAATGACGAACGCCAGAGGTAAAAGCCCCCCTGCGTACCGGCGAATCGGCAGACCGTGGTGTTTCATCGTAAAATAACCGAAGGGCGAAGGTAGAACAACCCTTACGGAATTCGCGAAAAGCCGGTTGCACCGGGCCCCGGCCTTTTTTCGTCGCCCTGTTCAGGGATTACCGGCATCCACGGCCTCAAAACGAAGGGCCGCCCCGACCCCCGGAGCAGCCCCTGTTGTAAAGCGAACATTCGGTTTAACGTTCCGCTGCCAGCAGGCGCCGCGCTGCCGTCCCCTGGCCCGTGATCAGTTCGGCGTACAATACCCCGCCGGCACCCGGCAGGTACAACGCCTCTTCGTGCCGACCGGCCGCGTACCGTTTCTTTTGCTCCAGCAGCACCTGGCCGGTGGCATTGGTGATCCGCAGCAGGGCCTCCCCGTCCTGCGGCAGCACGAAGGGAAACATCGTAACGCCGCTGAACGGGTTGGGCCGGTTTTGCTCCAGACGCAGGCCCGTGGCTTCCGCTGCGGGCGCCGAACCCGTCGTCGCGTGGAAGGCCAGCACTACCGGCGATTCGGCCAGAGCGGCCGTGTACACCCGCGCCGGCAGCGATTCCTCGTCCATCATCAGTACTTCGCTGAGTTTGACCCCGCCTTGCAGCACCCTGAATTTCAGGCGGAACACCGGTGCGGCCTCCTCCACGAACAGCCCTTCCGCCTGCGACCACACCGCCCGGATCTCTCCTTCTCCAACGTGGAACAAGCCGAAGTGGTCCGTACCGAGCGGCAACCCGCCCAGCGGCTGCACCTCTACGAACTCCAGCGCCCGGGGCTCGAAGCGCAGCGCCAACTGCAGGGCCGCGAGGTCCGGCAACTGGCCGGCGCTGAAATCCACCGTCATTTCCGTCCCCGGCTCCAGCACCCGGTCCACCACGTTCAGCACCAGCGGCTCCCCGGCGCCAAAGTTGGCCGGATTGGCAAACGCCACCACCACGTCGCCCGTTTTGATGCCGTAAAAATCCTGGCCCGGGACGTTGCCCGACACGTTCGCCAGCAGGATCGAGTCCGGAAAACCCCAGGGCGGTATGGCCAAAGCGTAGTTTTTCGGCACGAAGCGCCAGGAGGTCTTGAACTGCTGCAATGCCGAGGCGTTGCCCAGCAGGGCCTGGTTGATCACCGAGACATCGACCGCCGTCACCGAATTGCTCTTGTTTACGTCCGCCGCCACCAGTTTGTAGGCGCTGGTGATGGGCGCAATGTTGACGAGGTGCTGCTGGATCGCCGTCGCATCGGCCGCCGTCACCCCGTTCAGTTTGTTTATGTTTTTGGACGGCTTGATACTAAAGGAACCGTTGGACACATTGGTTTCGAACAGGTAGGTTCCCGCCGTGCCGGTGGTGAAATTTCCCGTCGCTGCGCCGCTCAGAACTACCGTCGTCGTATTCACCCCCTGGTTCTGCGCCGTTTCCGGAATGATCGTGCCGCTGATCTTTACGTTGCAGTCGCCTACCGTTATCGTCAGCGAACAGGTGCCCGTGCGCCCCGCCCCATCGCTGGCCTGCCAGGTCACCGTCGTACTCGTGTTTTTCAACAAAACCAGCCCGGCCAGTGTGGCCGCGTTGTTCACGCTGTTGCTCAGGGTCGGCGTACCGCAGTTGTCGCCGGCCGTGGCGTCGAACTCGCCGCCCGCGACCGTGTACTGCGCACAGGCCGGGGCCTGCGGGTAGCGACCCGCGCTGGCCGGGCAGGTGGCTACCGGGTTCTCGTTGTCCGTTACGCTCACCGTAAACGAGCAGGTGGCACTTTGCGAACCGTCCGTTACGGTGTAGGTAACTATCGTCTCGCCCAGATTGAATGGTTGCGGAACCGGCACCTGCCCCGGCCCGCTGCCGGTAGTAGCGCCGGCCAGAGTGTAGGAGTACGTCAGGTTGCAGGCGCCGGCCAGCCCGGCCAGCCCCGTCCCGGCAGCCGTGGTCGTGCAGTTCCCCGGATTGTCGTCGCCCGTCCCGACGGTCTTGTTGCCGGGGCAGGTTACCGCCGGCGGCGCCGCGGCCAGCACCGTCACCACGATCGATTGTACGTCCGAATTATCAGACTGGTCGGTCACCTTCACCCGCACCTCGTAGCGGTTGTCGCCGTTGGCGTCGCCCGGGTTGTCGTAGTCCGGCACAAAGTTATGCCAGGTCAGTACGCCCGTCTGCGCATCCACGCCGAAGCGCCCGGCATCCGCCCCGCCGTCCAGGCTGTAACCCAGCCCCGACCCTTCCGAATCCTGGCTGTCCACCGCCTGCACATCCAGCAGCGTATCGGTACAGGCGCCTTCGGTATAGTCCGCCGCCGCTGCCGATACGATCAGCGGCCGGTCGCTCGGTCCGAAATGCAGCGCGTAGGGCGAATTCACGCTGCCCAGCACCTTTAAATGGCCAAATTCGACCGTGTCGCTGCTTTCGTACAGTTGGCCTCCGCCCGTGGACAGGTAGACCCGGAAAGTGATCGGGTCGCCGCTGTAGGCGTTGCTGAACAGGGTCAGGAAGTAGCAGGACTGTCCGTTCACCGGCAGCGGAGTGGCGCTGCCCCGCACCGTTCCCTGGTAAAAACCGCCCAGTAAGTGCCCGCTGCCCTGCACCGGCTGCCCGCCCACGTACACCTGCGCCAGCACGTTCATGCTGAACTGGTAGTCGCTGGCCTGGACCGTCCAGGCCGGCTGGGCCAGGGCCGGGAGAGCGCACAGGCTCAGCAAACCCGGCAGCCACAGCCATTTTATAAAAACACGATGGCTCATAGTCTTGATTTTTTCAGGCGGCCGACGAGAAGGCGCCGGATTGCCGGGCAACCCGGGCGCTTCCCGCCGGCCGCTCCATGAAGGGTGCGATCTATTCTTTGACCACCTTTGCGGTGAACATGCCGGTTGCCGTACCGATCTTCACGAAGTACACCCCGGCTGGCAGCGTGTGTTCCGGCTGCCAGACCCGGGTGTTGGCGCCGCGCCGTACCTGCCAGCGGAAGTGCTCCACTACCCGGCCCGATACTTCCGTGATCTGCACGTCCGCTTCCTGGTCGTTCTCAGCCGTGAGCAGCAGGGTGGTCGATGCGCCGAACGGGTTGGGTTGCACCTCGAAACGCTGTACCGCGGCCGGCTCGCCCGTGCCGGTGGTTGGCAGGGTGAACGGCACGGGATTCCCGACGCTGCCCTGGTGCAGATCGGCAACGAAGAACATCGTCTCCGACAGGTCGCGCACGCTGCCGTCGGCCGGGTCGTACACCTTGAAGTGCAGCGACTCGCCCGGGGTGTTGGCATAGGTGGTCAGGAAGTACAGGTACGCGCCGGCCGGCTCCACCCACACCGCCTGGCCTGCCCCGCGCAGTTCGTTGCCGGCAAAGGCTCCGAGTTCCGAGTTTTGCGCCGTGGCGTTCTGCCCGTCCTGCGACAACATCCCGATCAGGGTCATGCTGTTTTCGTACAGTGCCGGCTCCACCTGCCAGAACTGCGCTACCGGGTGTCCGCCCCGCGCTTCGGCCGGCTGAGCCGGCTGGAAGTTGTCGTCCGGGTAGGTCAGGGTGCCGGGGCTGGTCAGCCGCAACTGGTAGCCGCGCGGGGCCTGCATGTATTTCAGGTTGCCGATCCAGCCGAAACTGGCAATGTATTGGGCGAACTCCGTCTGGCTTTTGATGAGGTCGCCGTTTTGCGGGTTGAGCGTGGCCAGGGCCTCATTCACCGGCAGGGCGGCGTTGGGCAGGTAGCCCAGCCAGTTCCAGCCCGACACCAGCGGGATGTTCACCGTCGAGGGGTCGATCAGGTTGCCCAGCATTTTGAGCGTATCGGGCTGATCGGCGCGGAACTGGTACATGCCCGTATTGTTCAGGGCCGGCAGGGAGCCGACCCAGCCGCCGCTGTAGACGGAAAAGGCGCTCTGGCCTTTGATCAGGTCGTTTTCCGGGTGGGCGAGTGAAGCCAGGGCCGGGTTCAGGGCCGGGTCGGGGAAAGCCAGGTTGAACGACACCCAGTTCCAGCCGTTGTTCAGCGGTATTTCGCGCAGCACCAGGCTGTTGGTATGCACCACCTGCGGCGCGACCGGCGTGCCGATCACGTTGTCGGGCTGGAAGGTGAAACTTTCCTGTACCGCGCCGTAGCGCAGGCAGGCCGAGGCGTCCCAGACCTGGAGCAGCACCGCTTTGCCCGAATCATCGGACTCGCCGTAGATGGTCAGATAGGCCAGGTACTGGCCGACCTGGGGCACGTACATCACGTGGGCGCGGCCGCGCAGTTCGCCGTCGATGTAGGCCGCCACGATGTCCTCCGCGTCCAGCGAGAATTCGCCCTGGATGTCGGGTTTGAGCACCATATTCATGGTCACCGGGTAAATGCCCGCGTCCAGATCCCAGTCCGGCGGGCGGCAAACCACGCGCACGCCGACCGGCAGGGTTTCGTCGCCGCCCATGAAGAAGGGGTTTTGTCCCGTTTCGGTGTGCAGCACGACGCTGCCCGACCAGTGGCCGAAGGCCAGGGTGGAATCGACCTCGAAGGTAACGGGCCGGATCTCGTTGGCCACCAGGGTGCCGGAGTTGGGCACCACGCGCACCCAGTCGGGCGCCCCGGTGATGGTGAAGCCTACCGGCGCGCCGCCGCGGTTGTGGATACCGGCGGTCACGGTCTTGATCTCGCCGGCGTTTTTGGTCATGCCCACGCTGTCGGTCAGCCAGGCCAGTTCGTTGCGGTCGACGTAAAATTCCCAGTCGAAGTAAACCAGCACGTTGCCCGTTTTGTCGGGGATGTCGTGCAGTTCGAGGCGCAGGACGCGGTTTTCAAAAAATTCGTTCTGAAAAGTGGGCACTACGGTGATCTTGTTGTCGAGGCAGGAGATCTGCGCGTCGATCAGCAGGCCGGTGACGGCGTCGTAAAGGCCCACGTTGTTCGGGTCGCCGATGAGGGCGGGGAAGATCTTCGGGCAGTTGAGGTCCTTGTTGAAGGTCACCGAGATCTCGTCGCCGGTGTTGAACACCCCGTCGGAAGGTTGCGGCGTGCCGACCACGGCGGGCGGCTGGCGGTCGATCTTCCCTTTGATGACCTGCGAGTAACCGGGGCGGTCGGACGCATTACCGGTACAGATGGCGACCGTCCTGATCTCGTACGGGCCGTCGGCCAGACCCTCCGTGTCCCAGTAGAATTGGGTAAAGGTCGCACCCAGGTCCGCTTTGAGTATATCGGACTGGGGCTGGATGTTGATCCAGGCACCGTCGCCGCCGACCGGGCGGTATTGCACCCGCAGACGCTCGAACTCCGCCACACTTTTGTCGTAGCCCGAGGTGGTGATCCGCAGTACGTTGTCGTCGGTCAGCGGGTCGTTGTCGGGGTGAATAACCCAATCCTGTTGGGGCACATTGATGTCCACCTCGCTGCACGGGCGGCGGAAATGGGCGCTGATGTAGATGGGCGAGTACAGGATGGTGTGGTCGTCGGGGGCGATGCCGAGGTCGGTGGCCCGTTCGTCTTCACAAAGGGAATACAGCACCACTTCCAGGCTGTCGTAGTCGTATTCTTCCGGGCCTCGTTCCAGGGTGACGGTGATGGGCAGGGAAGTGCCCCAGGGAATGGCGTACAGCACATAGTTGTTCAGGGTGCCGCCGTTCACCATGATCTTCGCCCCGTGCGGGTTGCTTTCCGGGCCGGCGGTGAGGGCGTAGGTCCAGGTTTCGTTGGTAGAACTGGTGTTGTGCAGCGTCATTTTAAACGAGGCCGGCTGGTCGGCGGGCACATCCAGTTTCACCGGGCCGTCGCCGTCGCGCATGGTGAGCAGGCAGCCTTCGCGGTGGGCGGTGCCGGGTTCCCAGGGGCAGGAGGACTGGCCGGCATACAGATCGAACATGGGCGTGTTGTATACAGGATCGGTAGCCACATCGAAACTGAAGAAATCGCCCATGTCGTCGTCGTTGAGTGCATAGCCGACCGTGATACCTTTTCTGGTCTGGGTGCCGGCGTTGTAACCGAAGGTTCTGGATTTCGAAAACTGGGCGTAAACATTGAACCCCGCATTGTTGAAATACGTCCCGGCGATAAATTCGCCTTCCGACCCACGCAAACTATCGAGGCCGGACGAGGTGCCGGTTTCGGTTTCCGACGTATAGGAGTATTCGTAGTTGGCGCCCGACCCGAATGAAATATTCTCGGAAGCGCTGGTAGTATCTTTACGCAACCTGTTGTCATCCAGTATTTTGTTCCATCGCTGGATAGACTGATTGTATACGGCCGCATCATCTGGAGACGTGCCGGGGTCGGCCGCCAGTGTCTCCAGATTGGGGATGACATAGTCCCTGACCTCGAACTCGGAATAAATGAATTTGGTCCGGACCTCCCCGGGAGAAATAAACACCGATTCGGTAACAGACGCCTCACAATTATCAAAGGTGACGGTCTCTATGTTGCCAAAAAGAAGGTTTTGGGCAATCCCGACAAACACGTCGCCACCCTGCTCGTCACCGACAATGAGATCGCCGTCGTTGGTGGAAATACGCTCGCCCACGGTAAGGCAGGTCAGGTAAGAACTGTCCGTCGAATATTGATAGCCAATGACTCCACCGCCCGAGCCGCCCAGTAATGGCGTAAAGTCTTCCACCGTGCCGATGAGCGGCAATACGATCTCCAGTTCGGGCAGCAGGTTAAACTGCACCCCGCCCTGGTTGGTCGTATCCAGAGTAAAACTGACCGAAGTCTCCTGGCAAAAGGTTGAATCTTTTTCAATGTAAGCATAACTCCCGTCGCCCGGCGGGTCGTGCAGCACAAACAAGGGTGTCTCCGGCAGTTTTGTCGTAAAGGTGCTCTCTTTCTGAATGGAACCGGTCACCACGCCCTGTACCACAAGGGTGGTTTCCCGCCCGCTCAGGGTCGTGGCTACGATCTGCATTGTTTTCAAAAAAGGCGGCGAAGGCACTGGTTTACCCACCACGAAGGGATAGGTCAGCATCCCCATGCTCATCGTCGTTTCGATCAGGGTGTCGGCGAATCCGTTGATGATCTTGAAATGGGCGGTATCCACATAGCATTCTCCCCCGGCATACACCTCCTTCAGCCGAATGGTCAGGGTCTTCTGCTCGAACTGGTCCATGACGATTACATCGCAGCCCGGACCGTAGGTATCCAAACCGGAGGCTATCTCCACCTCCGGCGGTGCAAAATAGAGGAAGTCGGTTATGGCCGTGTCTTTCGCCGTCAGATCCGCCGTAGCGGCGCCTTGCACCTGAAAATACGTTTTTACGGCCGGGTCGGAGTGTTCCACCACGGCCACCGTCATGGCGATGGGCGGCAGGTTTTCAAAGGAAAATTCCCCTTCTTCGTTGTCCAGCGTCAGCCAACGCTCATAACAGCCGTCAGTGGAGCGCACTTTCACCTTGCAAATCGTCCCCTGCGGCTGGCCGATGTTTTCCAGCACGGGTTTCCGGCAAAATCCGCCGGCTACCTGGCCCGATATTTTACGCACCGTGATGTCGCTGAAAAGGATGCCGGCAACGGGGTTGACCACATTCGCTACTTCCCAGGAAGCCGGTGAAAACTGGTGGTCTTCAAATTTTGCGGTCAGCGTCGCCGTCGTGCCGGGGTCGAAATCGATCAAAAACCGGCCGGTCGAGTCGGTAAAAACCGGCGGGTTGAACCGGGCGCCATTGACCAGGATCTCCACCTGTTCGGCGAAGCAATCGGTGTTGGCGTAGCGCACGTAACCCGACACCGGCACGGTGCTGCGGTCGGTAAAATCCACCTGGTCCACCGAGGTCACGCTGGGGTTGAGCGTCACCTGGCGGGTGGCCGGGGTGAACTCGTGGGGCGTGGTACTTTGGTTGGGGGCGAAAGCCGACCACTCCGTACCGAAACCCGTCCCGGAGCCGGTAAGCAGCATGCCGCTGTTGTTGAGGCGGTTGCCGCTGCCTTCGTCGAAAGCAAAGTAAGCCAGCAGGCCCTTCTCCTGCGGATCGCGGTCGGCCTGCGCGTGGGCCTGGATGCTGGTCTGGGTCAGGGTGGTGTCGTAAAAGGCGATCTCGTCGACCAGTCCGTTGTAGTACTGGCTGCGGTTGCCGGCGTTGTCCCGGTTGGCGCCCACCAGGGTGTACCGGGCGGTGTCGGCGGTGGGTGCGCTCAGGGTAAAATTGCCGATGAGCGCGCCGCCTTTGTACAGTTTCGCCGTACCGGCCACGCTGTCGAGGGTGAGGGCGAGGTGCTGGTAACCCACCCCGAGCGGCACGGTAGCGCTTTGGGCGCTGCCGTCGTTCCAGGCGAATTTCAGGTCGTTGGCCGTGCCGTTGGCCACCAGTTGGAGGGTCAGTTTCCGGCCGCTCCATTTTTTGGCCAGCAGGGTCTGCGTACCGGCAGGGCCGGCGCTGTTGACCCACATTTCGACGGTGGCGTGGGGCGGCAGTCCGAATTCGGGCAGCGTGGCGTAGTCGCTCATGCTGCTGCGGAAGCGCAGGGCGCGGTGCTTGTAGAAGTATTTGGCGGGTGTAGCCAGGAAGGTGGTGCCGGTGCCGTAACTGGCCGACTCGATGCGGTAGTAACCGTCGGCATTCGTTTTACCGGAAGTCCGTACCGGCGGTCGCTCGGCGTCGAATTGCGCGCCGCAGAAGTATAGTTTGTTGCGGCGCACCACGTCGAAGGATTTGGTGCCCTGCGCTTCGTCGAATTTCCAGTAAGACAGCAGGTTGGGCGTGGTGGACGAGGCCGTGCCCTGCATGATCTCGCCCAGGTCCAGTTCGTCGAGCGCGCGGTTGTAGATGCGGAACTCGTCGAGCCGGCCCTGCCAGCCGCCGGTGACGCTTTTGCCCAGGTTCACGCCGGTAACGGGCAGGCCGGGCGGAGGTATGCTGTTGGTGGCGACCAGTGCGCCGTCGAGATAGTACCGGGCCTGGTTGTCGGCAAAAGTGATGGCCAGGTGGTGCCAGCCTTTGGGGTTGGTCTGGAAAGGGATGGTGACAAATGTTCCGCCAAAGACTACCGGCTGCGGTACCAGAATGCCACCGGCAGGCAGGGCCACGATGCTGAACGGGATAGCGTTGGCAAAAAAAGGCGTATAGCGGTCGAATCTGATGATCTCGGAATTGGCCAGCGCCGTGTCCTGCTTCATCCACCAGGTGACTGACCAGGCTCCGCTGGTGGGCAACAGGCTGGTCATACCACTGTCCGCTTTGGCAAAGGCCCGGTCGACGGGGCCGAATTTTGCCGAAAAACCCTGCATGGGCTCCAGGCTCACCAGCGCGTCGGGCACCGGGCTGCCGCTGACGGTTTCCACCAGGCCCGTCACGGTACCGTTGGGCACCTGAAAGCCGAGCGCCTTGCCGGGCGAGCCTTCGCCGTAAATGTTGATGCCGCGTACTTCGTAAACGTAGGGCCGGCCGGCGATGACGTTGAAGTCGTTGTAACTGCGGGTGTTCTTATTTACCGAGGCCAGGAAAATGCCGTCGCGGTAGATATTGAACCCGTCGTCGAAACTGGGGCTGAGGGCGTCCACCTGCCAGCTGAGCTGGATGCGGTCGAGCAGATCGCCCTGGGTAGCCTGGACGACCGGTGCCGTAGGCGGCGCGAGTTGCCGGGCCCAGAAGCCATAGGCCACGCTGGTATCGGCGTTGTAGGAGACCCCGACCAGCGCCTGGCCGACCAGGCTGCTGTGCCGGTATTTGTTGTTAAAAGCTTTGGAGACGCTGCCGTAGTTGAAAAAGAGGGAGCCGGAATAAGGCTCGCCGACGACGCCGGTCGTATTCAGGCACTGAATGTCCTGATTTTGCCCCCAAAGCACCGCCGTTCCGCCGCCCCACAAGATCAGGAGCAGCAGTATTTTGCTGATATTTTTCATAAAAAGGAAATGGCTGATGAATGAAAAGCGGGAGGTGGCCTTCGGCCGATGCGACTACCGGTTGGCAGACGCTTTCAGGGCCGTCACATCGGCGCGCAGTTCGCTCAGTGTCTGGCGCAGGGCGGCGTTTTCCGCCTGCAAAGCGGAGAGAGTGGCGGCAGCCCGGGCCTTGTCGGCTTCCAGGGCATCGAGGCGTTGCTGCTGCTCGCGCATCAGCGGCACCATGTACACCACCAGGCGGTCGTACGATACTCCGTCCGGACGCCCCTGGTTGTCGTAAACGACGAAATGTTGCAGGTCCAGCGAGTCCAGTTCCTCGGCGATAAAACCGATGTCGACCTTCTCGGGAGAATTGAGATACCGGTAAGACTTGGGCTCGATGGAGAGGATCCGTTTGAAATCGGCCACCAGCGGCTGGATATTTTGCTTGTAGCGGGCCGAAGAGCTGGCTTTTACCAACCTGCCGTCGGAGGTGATGGAAAGAATGTTGCCCGTACCGATGGGCACCTGTTTGATGTAAGTGGAGCCCGGGTCCAGGACCAGGCCTTCATTGCCGTTGACAAATAACTTGAGTATGCCGTCGCCGTCGCTGTACATCCCGGAGTCGCCGTCGCCGTTGTTGCCGGCAAAAGCGTAACCGTTGCTTTGTCCGCCCGGCAGGCCGCCGCGGGCGAATACGCCGCCCGTTACTGTTACGGCGTCGCCCAGCACTTTGAGCCGCTCCGTGTTGTTGCTGTACAGGCTGACGATGCCGTCGCCGGTGGAGTACAGGCCGGAATCATTGTCTCCCCCGTTGCCGGCGAAAGCGTAGCCGTTCAGGGAGCTGCCACTGGCGCCGGGAGCGCCGCCGCGGGCGTTCACATTTCGGTTGACCAGCAGGGAGCCGTCGACGATCGCCAGCCCCGTGTTGTTCGGGGTCAGGGTGATGCTGGCGCCGGTGCCGGTGGCCTGTAGTTGCATATCTCCGCCGCTGCTCAGCAGGCGCAGGGCATTGTTGCCGCTTATGTTATACCCCAGCGAGCCGGAGCCGGAGAAGCCGGTTTTCTTAAAATTCAATTCCGTAGTACCGCCGGAGGTACCTTCCAGCAGGATTTTGGCCGAGGCGTTAGCCGTTGTTTCGCGGATGTGCAGTTTTTCGGTCGGAGTGACCGTACCGATCCCCACATTGCCCGTGGAGCCGAACAGGTTAGCCGTTCCGCGCAGTGCCAGCGCGTAGGGCGCCGAAGTAAGCGGGATGCGGGGTGTCATCTCCTGTCCCGAGCCTACTTTCACGCTCACGAAATAGTCTTCGGTAAACGGAAGGTTCAGGCCCGACAGCACGACGCTGTAAACTCCGCCGGTCACTTCCACGTTGCTTACGGTAACCTCGTTTTCTTTAGTACCGCCGCTGGAGGCGTCGTAAAAGGCGAAGGTAAGGTCGTAATCACCGTCGGCGAGCGCCGTGCCGTCGGCTTTTTTGATGATGCCCTGGATGCTCAGGCTTTGCGCTGAGAGGGCCGTACCGCCGGCAAGGCAGCACAGGAGCAGCAACAGGCGGAAAAAGGGGAGGTCAGCGATGGGAAAGTTTTTCATAGAAAAAGTCATTGAAAAAGATGAAAGTCTGAGCGCGTCACGCGCTGTTTTGACCGGATATGAGTACCGCGGGAAAAACGTGACACGGCCGGTAAAAAAAATTTCTTCCGCCCCCGATCCTGACCGAATACCCTACTTTTACCAGCACCATTTTTTGATGAAAATTTTTTCCTGCTGATGCACACTCACTCTTGGGTTCGGGTATTGCTCCGTCACAGCACCGCTATTGGGTTATGCCTGGCCTTGCAGTGGCTGTTTTTGCCACAAATGCTCGTAGCCCAGCCCGGTTCCGACAGCCTGGCGGCAGCCCAACTCATTCAGGCGGGCAAAGAACACTTCGACAACAAAAGGTACGGGGAGGCTCTGGAGTATTTCCGGCAGGGGCAGGCCCGTTACGAAGCGCTCGGGCTGTGGGCGAATGCGCTGACCACCCTGGGCGAAATCTGCGATTTTTTTGTGCGGACCAATCGCTTCGCCGAACTGGAAAAAGAAGCCCTGCGCGCCCGGGAACTTATCCGGACCCACCTGGACAGCACCGCTACGACCTGGCCCAACTTTCTGGTTTTCCAAAGCATGGCCGTGCTGGAGCTGGGCCGCATCGCCGAAGCGGTCGCTCTGGACCGGCAAATTCTGGCCTGGCGGCAACAGTACACGCCCACTGACACCGTAGCCATCGCCAGTGCTTACGGCAACCTGGGCCGCAGCAACAGCAGCCTGGGCGATTTGCAACAGGCGTCCGAAGCCCTGCAGGCCGGGCGCGCCTTATTGGGCCAGGCCCAAAGCAAAAGGGCCCGCGTCATGCTGTGCCGCGTCACCATCAATGCGGCCACGGTCTGCGGCAAACTGCACCAATTAGACCAGGCGCAGGCCCTTTTTGAAGAGGCGCTGGCCATCGCCGAAGCATACAAATTGAGCGATGAAATAGCCGTATGCCTGTACAACGCGGCGGCCGTGCGGGGGGAGCGCGGCGATGTGGAGGGCGCCCTGTACCGGGTCGAAAAAAGCAAGGCGCTGCTGTTGGAAACCAGCGGCCCCGAGGCGCCGATGGTGGGGTATATTTATAACCTGACCGGCATTCTTTACGGCAGTATCGGGCAGTATGCGGAAGCCCGTGAAGCCCACAACCGCTCGCTCGCCATCGCGCGCAAGCACTTCGGCGAGGTACACCCGCAAGTGGCGGCTTCGCTGACGGCCCTGGGCCAATTGGCGGCGGAAGAAGACAACCCGGCCGAAACCGTGACAACCCTCCGGGCTTCGCTCGCCATCCTCGACCAGATCTTTCCCGGCCCGCATCCTTTGAAAACCATTCCTTACATCTTACTGGCCGAAACCTACCTGACGATCCATCCGGATTCCGCGCAGGTTTTTGCCCAAAACAGCTACGACAATGCCCTGGCAATATACGGCCCGCGCAATGCCAACACTGCCGACGGGCTGGCCGTTCTGGCGCAAGCGGCCCAGCGGCGGCGGCAAACGGAACAAGCCCTGGCCCTGGCGCAGCGGGCGGTGATCGCCGCATCGCAGCACTTTGAACAGACCGACCCGGCTCAGAACCCGGCAGCGGAGGATTTCGCCCTGGGCACCGACGGACTGAAAGCCCTGGCCGTCAAAGCAAGCATCCTGCAGGACCGGGAACAAGCGGAGAGCCGGAACACGAACTGGCCTTTGATCGCCGCCTGCCTGGAGCGGGGCGAGGCGCTTTTGCAACGCTCGGCCGCGCAATTGGGCGATGTCGGCGCAAGCGATTTTGCGGCCCAGAGCCTGCGCAACCGGTTTATTAAAAATGCGATAAACCTAGCCGCCGTCCGCTATGCCGATGCGCCCGGCCCGGCCAGTCTGGCCTATTGCTATCGTTGGCTGGAATTGGACAAGGCGCAACGCCTGCGCCAGGCGGTTCAAAATACCGAAGCCAAAGCCTTTGCCGGCCTGCCCGATTCCCTGCTGCAACAAGACGCGGCCTCCGCCGGCAACATCGCTGCCCTGGAACAATCGCTGAAAACCGCCGAAGAATCCGGCGACAGCGTCGCCATGCTGCAATTGCGCAGCGGGGCCCTGTTTGAAGCCAAGCGCGACCGGGAAGCCCTGGTACGCCGCATCGAGCGCGAATACCCGGAGTATTTTGCCTTAAAATATCAAAATACTCCTTTGGCGCTGGAAGAACTCCAGCGGCGCCTGCCACCCGGAACCCTGGTGCTGGAAATCAACTTCGATCCGGCGCGCAATACGCTCTACCTGCTGCCGGTTACCAATACCACCGCTTCCCTGGTTTCGCGGGTTGTACCACCCGGACTCGATCAAAACATCTCCCGGCTCCACGCCCTCCTCCAGTCGCCTGCTACCGCCCGTGCCCCCCGGCGCGCCGAATTCGTCCAACTGAGTCACGAACTCTACCGGCAGTTCATCGCCCCCATCGAATCTCAACTCACCGGCATCAAACACCTCGTCATCTGCGGCGAAGGCGCCGCCCAATACCTGCCCTTCGAGGTGCTGCTCCGGGACGGGACGGACCAATCCATCCAGGCGCTCGATTTCCTGATCCGGCGATTCGAGGTCTCCTACCATTACTCGGCTACGCTTTTAGCCCAAAAACCGGCCGGCGAGCCGCGGACAGCCGGCGGCGATCCACCCTCCTTACTCGGCTTTGCTCCCGTGTTTCCGCCGGCGGCAACTTCCGGCCCGCTGCTTACCGCCAACCGGGACACCAGCCTGCGCGCGTACGACGCCGGCGGCCAGTGGTCGCCGCTGCCCTATTCCGAAAAGGAAGTGCAGGACATCGCCCGGCTGTTCCAGGCTCAAAAGCCCGGCAGTGCCCGGACGCTGCTGCGCGAACAGGCTACCGAACCGGCCCTGCTGGAAGCGCTGAGCCGGGGCCACCGCATCGTCCATATTGCCAGCCACAGTTTTGCCAATATCCGGCAGCCCAAATTCAGCGGCATTGCCTGTTTTTCCCCCGACCCGGCGACCGCCGACGGCACCATGTATGTCGGCGAAATTTATAACCTGGCCGCCCGCGCCGACCTGGTCGTACTCAGCAGTTGCGAGAGCGGCCTGGGCCGGCTGGTGCGGGGAGAAGGCCTGCTGGGACTGAACCGCGCTTTTCTCTACGCCGGGGTGCCCAACGTGATGTATTCGTTGTGGAAAGTCAACGACCGCGCGGCTGCCGACTTTATGGTGTTTTTTTACCGGGCCGTGCTGGAGGGGAAGCCATACGCCGCCGCCCTGCGCAGCGCCAAACTGAAAATGCTCGAAAACCCGGCTACCGCCGCGCCCGGTTTGTGGAGCGGTTTTCTGGGAATGTACCACCTGAAGGACTGATATTTGAGCGTGACTTGTCACGTTGAGCACGCTTTCCTCATCTCATGCCAGTAACCACCGACGATCAACTGCAGGGACCGGATTTTGAAGCCCTTATGGCCCGCTTGCGCCAGCGCGAAGTGGCAGCCTGGTCAGCCGTAGTGGGGCGTTTCCGCCGCGTTACCGTACCCTGGCTGCACAAGCGGGTGGGCCGGCTGCCGGCCTATGCCCTGGTCAGCAGAGACGAATTCGTGCTGGAAATTTTTGCCGACAGCCTGGCCAAGTTTTATGACCTGTTCGAAAAGGGCCACTTTGAAAAAGCAGCGGACCTGCAGTCGCTGCTGTTCAAAGTAGCCGAACTGAAAATGAAGGAAGCCTTTGCCCGCCTGCAGAAAGAGGCGCTGATCTACCGCCCCGAAAGTACCGAGGCGTTCGACCTGGCGAGGCCGGGCGACTGGAATGCCGAAGACGACCTGGCCCGGGAGCGGGCTTTGTCGCTGCAACGCCATCTGGCCGCCCTGGAAGAAGACGAGCGCAGCTTGCTGCAGCGCTTTTATGCCGGAGAAAAATTAACCCGAATTGCCGCCGGAATGGGCCTGTCGGAAGAAAACCTCCGCAAACGGAAACAACGCGCTCTGGAGCGCCTGAAAAAACTGATGGGTTTGTCCGTCACCTTATTGCTTATGCTATGGACCAATTAGACGCCGCCGAACGCTTCGCTTTGGGGCAAATGGAAGGCCGGGAACTGGACGACTTCCTGGCCCGCCTGCTGCTCGATCCCGACCTTCAGGCCGAGGTTGCTGCCGCCCGTGAACGCATCAAAGCCGCGCGCGGGCTGACCGGCCCGCCGCCGGCACCCGGCCGTTCCGGGTGGCGCTGGCTCGGGCCGGCCCTGCTCCTGATCCTGGCCGGCGCAGCGCTGTTCTGGTTTTTTCGCTCTCCGGTTTCGCCTGAAGCCCCCGTTCCGCCGGCAGCGCCGGCCGCTCAGCAACCCGTAGCCGGAACGGATACCGCCGATACCCGCGAGCCGGCGCCGCCACGCCCGGCGGATGATTCGCCCGGGCACGGCTCCAGCCGGCGTATGGCCGCCAATTTTCAGCCCAACCCCGCTTTGGAATACCTGGCCGGAGCCAACGCCTATCGCTCCGGCCAGGACCAGGAGTTCCGCTGGGTAATCGCGCCGAAAATGCAGGTAACTCCCCATGAGAACCAGGGAAAGGTCCGTCTGAGCCTCCAGGCGACCGCCGAAGGCCAGAGCGATGCCCTCAAAAAAGCCCAGTGGCAGGTTTTTACCAACCAAGAGAGCGACTACGAGGCCGGCCGGCCGGTACAAACCGGTGATTTTCTCCTGAAAACAACTTCAAACGACCGCTTGGTTCTGTCCGGCGAGGCCAGCCCCGAACTGCGGCCCGGCCTGTATTACTTTCTGATCGAAGACCGCGAATCGGGCAATATTTATTTCGTTGGCAGGTTTGTGGTGGAGTAACCCAAGTGGGGAGAGATCATGCGATCACCTCCGAAGGCAGTTTTCCGAAACGCTTTTTGTAGTTTTGGGAAAAATGCTTGACCTGGCGGAAGCCCACGTTATAAGCCACGGCCTTCACCGACAACAGTTCCCGTTGTTCGAACAACCGGCGGGCTTTCTGGAAGCGCGCTTCGTCGAGATACTGTGCCGGGGTAAGGCCGGTGAGGCGTTTTAACTGGCGGAAAAAAACCGCCCGGCTGACTGTCATCTCCTCGGCCAGCATTTCAGCGGTCAGGTTGAAATCGCCGAGGCGCCTGTTCACCACGGCCTCCAGGTTTTCCAGCCAGGTCTGATCGTCAGTGCTGAACTGCGACGAATTCTCCGGTGTTTCCGCAATTTCTTCCGTATCCTCCGTTTCCGCCGGCTTCCGGTTGCGGTAGTTGCCCAGCAGGTTGCCCACCCGGACCAGCAGCTCCTCCTCCTCGAAGGGCTTGAGCAGATAGTCGTCCACGCCGGTGCGCAGGGCGCGCAGTTTGTCTTTCAGGTCGGCCCGGGCGGTGAGCATAACCACCGGAATATGCCGGAAACGGTCGTCGCCCTTGAGCTTTTCCAGCAATTGAAAGCCGTCAAGAACCGGCATCATTACATCGGAAATGATCAGATCCGGTGGACCGGCCACCGTCAGCATATCCAGGGCTACCTGCCCGTTTTCCGCCGGGAGCACCCGATAGCGGCCGGACAATATGGAGCCGACGTAGCTGCGCAGGCTTTCGTTGTCTTCGACCAGGAGCACGGTAATGGCCGGGGACTCGTTGCTTTCCGGAAATGGCGGGCCGGCCGGGCGGGCAATGGCTGCCTCCACGGTATCGGCAGCGTCGTTTTCTTCGGGACTGTCCTTCTCCGCAAAAACACCCGCGCCTTCCGGCGCCTCATTTTTCGGGAATTCAAAATAAAAACTGCTGCCCTGCCCCGGGTTGCTTTCCGCCCAGATGCGCCCCTGCATGACGCCGGCGAACTCCCGGCAAAGGGCCAGCCCGATGCCCGTTCCGCCTTCGATGGGCGCATCGGTACGGGAGGTCTGGTAAAAACGTTCAAAAACGTGCGGCAAATCGTCGGCATGGATGCCCCGGCCGGTGTCGTGTACCTCGATCCGGATCCGGTCTATTTCCTGACTGACCCACACAGTAACGCTGCCGCCGGCATGAGGCGGGGTGAACTTAAGGGCGTTGGAAAGCAGGTTGTTCAGGATTTTCTGGAGCTTGTCGACGTCCACCAGCACCCGCAGTTGCGCCGGCGCCCGGTATTCGAAACGAAGGGCGATGCCGAGGCGCTCGGCATGGCTCTCGAAGTTGCCGGCCACGCGGCGCAGAAAGGGCTGGAGCAAAACGGCGCTTTCGTGGAGCGCCATTTTGCCCGATTCCATTTTGCTCAAGTCGAGGATTTCGTTGACCAGCCGCAGCAACTGCCGGCCGTGGGTATGGGCGGTTTGGGCGTAGCCCTGGTCGCGGGTTTCCAGGCGTTTGCCGCGCAGCATGGAGTCGAGCGGCCCCAGGATGAGGGTCAGCGGCGTACGCAGTTCGTGGCTGACGTTGGCAAAAAAGCGGCTTTTGGCCTCGTCGAGTTTTTTCAGTTCTTCGGTCTGGCTGCGGATGGTGGCGGTCTGGCGGGCCACTTCGGTTTCCAGACGCTGCTGTTCTTCCCGGTGCCGGCGGACGCGCCAGCGCATCCAGGCCCGGGTACCGCCGGCGAGCAGGAGCGCGGCGAAAAGCAGGAACCACCAGCGCAGGTAGAACGGCGGCAATACCGCCAGCCGCAGGTCGAGTTCGTTGGTGGCCCAGGTGCCGTCGGCAGCCCGGGCCCGGATGCGCAGGCGATGGGTACCGTAGGGCAGGTTCGACAGACGCAGGACCGGCTCGGCCAGGGTTTGCCAGTCGGCGTCCAGGCCTTCAATCTGCCAGGAATAGGACACTTTTTCCGGAGCGATGTAGTCGAGCAGGGCGAATTCCAGTTGGATGTACCGGGTTTCCGGCTCCATTTCAATTCGGTTGGAAGCCAGGACCCCGGCGCTGTGGTATTCCAGGCGCTCGGCATCGCCGGCCGCCACCGCGAAATCGGAAATGACCAAAGGATTGGCAGCGCGTTCCGGAGTGTTTTTTTGATAAAAATTTTCCGGCTGGAAGGCGGTCACCCCGTTCAGTCCGCCGAAATAAAAAGCGCCGTCGCCCCCCCGGCAGTGCGAAACACGGTTGAACTCGTTGTGGGTTACGCCATCGGACTCCAGCCAGGTACGGCGCACCTGCAAGGTTTTTTTGTCCAACTGGACGATGCCGTAGTCGGTAGGCAGCCAGAGATGCTCGTGAGCGTCTTCGTAGGCAGCATAAACGGTTCCGTTGAGCAGGCCGTTTTTCCGGAAAATCGTCTGCACCTGCCGGCCTGCGGGTGCCCGCCGATCCCAGCGCAACAGGCCGCCGCCCCCGGTACTCAGCCAGATGATCCCGTTCCGGTCTTCGTAAAAATGGTAAATGTTGTTGTACGGCAAATGAAAAGTATCCGAACCGCCTTCCCAATAATGCCCGGCCACCCCGCCGCCGGGTTTGAGGCAGTACAGACCATGATCGGTACAGGCCCAGATCTGTCCGGCGCGGTCTTTTTGCAGCCAGGAGATCACGGTCTTGTCGAGTTCAGGGTAGGCCGGGTCGGCCCAGGGGTCAATGCGACCGGTGACCGGGTTGTACACCGATATGCCGGCTTGATGGCCCAGCAGTACCCGTTCGGGAGTTTCTTCCAGTATGGTCCAGATCAGCCCGACCGGGCGTTTTTTCACCGCCGGGGGGCCGAGGGGCTGGCCGTCGGGCGTGGATTTTTGCAGTGAAATGTGGAACCATGCATCGCCGTGGTAATTGCAATCCGTCCAGACGTTACCGTCCCCGCTTGCGGCGATACCCATGCCGCATTCGCCGGAAATGCGCCGCTCCGCGCCGGTAGGCAGGTCCACGAGGAAGCGGTTTTTACCAAACGCCTCTCCGTTGACCGTCAGTTTCCCGTTTTTTTCCAGCAGCCCGCGACAGGCCAGTCCGCGCCCGCCGGGAGCATTTTCGCGATACAGCAGGCGCCGGAAGTGATTGTGCCGCAGTTCGATCACGATCAGTCCGAAAGAGGTGGCCAACCAGATATTACCGCTGTGGTCCTCTAAAAAATCCCAGAACTGGTATGGGTCAAGTTCCGGGAACTGGCGGCGCAGATCGATCAGTTCCTGCCCGTCCGCTCCCCGCAATACCGGGAATTGCACCGTGATACCGCTTTTGAGCCGGGTAAACTGCTGGCGATTCAACCCGCTGGAGAATGCCGTTTCGACCTTCCGGCTCCCATCGGCCGTCATTTCCCAGAGTACCGGATGCACAATTTTCGGACCGGCAGTCAAAATAAAAAAAACCTCCCCGTCCGCCGGTTTGCCTTCTACCAAATGAAACGACTGTCCGGGGTCCGGATCGATGCGGCGCCGGATCTGCCCCTCCTGGTCTACTTCAAGCAACCAGTTCACCTCAGGTGGTCCGGCGAAGCAAAGCGCCCAGACAGTTCGGGAGGGCGTGACGCAGACCGGCTGGGAAAACAGGCAATCCGGCGTCCGGACAAACTTTACCCCGGTACGCGGGTGGTATTGTAAAAAACCGGGTTTATCCCCCAATTGGATGATCAGCGTGCCGTCGGGCAGGCGGAACGGTACGGCGGTCCAGTAGTTGATGGGCACCGGCAGGGGTTGGAGGAAAAAGACGGAGTCGGGCGTTACCGTACCGGCCACCGGGTCGATGATATTGAGCCAGGGGCTTGAACCGGAATGGCAGGCCCAGATGTTGCCGTCGGCGTCTTCGGTCACCCAGTTCACCATATCGCCGCTCAGCCCGCTTTCCGTTTTGTTGAAAACTTTGAAGCGCTGTCCGTCGAAACGCACCACGCCGCCGTTGGTGGCCGCCCAGATAAAGCCCCGGCGGTCCTGTATCACCCTGTTTACCTGCCGGTGCGGCAGTCCTTCTTCGACGCCGTAGCGGCGGGCGAAGACACGGTATTGCTGCGCCGTCGCTTCCGGGAGGAAACCTGCGATCAGCAGGAGGAAAAACAAGGTGCGGGGAGGCAACATGGTTATAGAAAACGCATTCGGACAACCCGATCAGGTGGCGAAGGTAAGGTGTGTTTGTGGGCTGCTATAGCCCGATTTGGTCAAAAAAAACTGCAAAAATCAGTGTTAACCGGCTAATTAGGAGGCATTACCCGGTGTGTACAACTACGCAGGAGGCAGCCCCGCTTCACGGGACGGCCTCCTGTCATTACCTTGTTTTACCGAAAAAATACTCAGCGTACCGCCAGCATCCGCCGCACCACACTGCCCTGCTCCGTGACCAGTTCGACGTACAAAACGCCGCTGGCGGCCGGGAGGTAAAGGGTTTCTTCATGCCGGCCGGCCGGATAGTGTTTTTGTTGTTCGAAGAGCAGTTGCCCGGTCGCCGCGGTGATGCGCAGCGTGGCGTCGCACTCCCGCGGCAGTACGAAGGGAATGGTCGTCGTGCCGTTGAAGGGGTTGGGCCGGTTCTGCAGCAACTGCACGTCCGTAGCGCCGGCCGGGGAACCCGTACCGGTTACGGCCTGGTAACTCAACTCGACGGGCGCCTCGGCCAGCATACCGTTATAGGCATGGGCCGGAACCACGTCTTCGTCCAGCGCCAGGGCTTCGCTCAGGCTGACGCCGCCCTGCAGAGCCTGGAACTTCAGGCGGAACAAAGGCGTCGCTTCGGCGAGGCTGGTACCGGCAGGCTGCGACCAGAGGGCCCGGATCTCGCCGGCGGCCACCTCGTACAGGCCGAAGTTATCGGCCGTCAGCGGCAGGCCGTCGAGGGGCTGCACTTCCACGAACTGCAGGCGGGCGGGATCGAAACGCAGGCCCAACTGGAAGGCGGCCAGGTCGGACTGCTGTCCGGCTTCGAATTCGGCCGTCACTTCCGCGCCGGCTTCCAGCACCCGGTCTTGCACGTTCAGCACCAGCGTTTCGCCGGCTCCGAGGCCAGCCGGGTTGGCGGTACCGTTCACATCGCCGGTTTTGATGCCGATGAAGTTGACGGTCTGGTTGCCGACCGGATTGGACACCACCGCGTTTTCGGCAAAGCCCCAGGGCGGGTTGGTCAGCGCCGGCGTGGCCGGCGTAAAGCGCCAGGAGGTTTTGAACTGCTGCAGGGCCGACGGATTGCCCAGGATGGACTGGCTGATGATCGAGGCGTCGACCGCGCTGACGGAATTGGACTTGTTCACGTCGGCCGCGATCAGTTTGTACGGGTCGGTGATCGGCGCGATATTGGCCAGGTGCTGCTGGATGGCCGTCGCGTCGGCCACGTTCACGCCGTTCATTTTGTTGATGGTCTTGGTGGGCGTGAGGGTGAAGTTGGTGCCGACCAGGCCGCTAAATCCGTAGGTGCCGGCCGCCGGCGTGGTTTGCGAGCCGCTGGCGTCGCCGCTCAGGGTGACCGTCGCACTGCCCACGCCGGTCACGTCGTCTTTTTCCCAGACGATGGTACCGCCGATATCGACGAGGCAGGTATTAACAGTGATGGTAAAGGAACAACTGTTGGAACAGCCCCCGTCGGTTACGCTGTAGGTAATGGTTTTGACGCCGGGCGGCCCGGCGTTGGCGGGGTTGAACATATTGCTGCTGACTCCCGGGCCGCTGTAGGTGCCGCCCGGCGGCGTGCCGCCGCTTAGCGCAAAGGCAGGCGCATTGTTGCAAACGGGCGAGGGGTACGAGGGGCAGGTAACGGCCGGGCGTGGGTTCACGGTCACCGTCACCTGGTCGGTATTGGAGCAGCCATAGTCTGTCGTCACGGTCACGGAATAAGTATGCAAGCCGGCTGTAGTGGGGATGGCAGTCGTTTGGTTATAATATCCGCCGAAGCCGTCGGGGATGAAATTGCCGTCGGGGTCGGTGATACCTTCGCCGGTCCAGGAAACCGTGCTGCTGCTGGCAGCCGCAATGGAGAGATCGAGTGTAGCGCCGACACACACCGGGTCGGGAGAAGCGGTAATATCAAGAGGCGGGTTAAACAGGAAAATAAAACTTTGCATCGAACAGGTGCTGGTGCAGCCGCTGCTGTTCGTGATGGTCAGAAAGACGGTATAATTCTCTGCGAAATTACCGGTGCTAACTTCTACCGACGAGCCGGTGGTGGAGCCCGGAATGGAGCCTCCTCCGCTGATGGCCCAGTTATAACTGCTCATGCCGGCCGGGGCCGAGTAGGTGATGCCGGTGGAACTGTTGCAGACTAAGTCGGGGCCGGTAATGGAACAGGGCGTTGGCGCGCCGATCGTCACTTCTTTCGAGCAAACGGAGGTACAGCCGTTGGCATCCGTGACCGTGGAGTTCAGGGTAAAGGAACCGGAAGCGCCGGCAGTCACGGTGACCGAGGCCCCGTTCGTAGCGCTGGTGATGGTACCGTTGCCGCTGATGCTCCAGTTGTAGGCGCTCTGGCCGGCGTCCGCAGAAAAGACGTTGCCGGTGGAGTTGGTACAGACGCTGGCTGCTCCGCTCAGCGTACAGGAGCCCTGCACATTGGTACCCACCACCGTCGCGCTCGGCCCGCCGGTGCAGGCGGCGGCGTCTTTCACCACGATCTGGTAGGTGTTGGCGGCCAGCCCGGTGAAGGTATTGCCGGACTGGAAGGTACTGCCGTTGTCTTTGGAGTACAGGTACGGGCCGGTACCACCGGTCACGCCGGTCACGGCGATCTGTCCGGTACTGCCGCCCGAACAGGTGTTGGTGGGCGTGGCGGTGAAACTGATGGCGGGGCAGGGGCAGGCGAAGCCCTGGGCCTGCGCTACCGACACGTTGTCGATGGTGAACGTTTCGCCTTCCTCGTTGGCCAGACCGCAGACCCGGATGCGCAGGGTGCTGCCGGAAATACCGGATACGGTCACCGTGGTGCTGCCGTTGTTGCTGGTGCCGGCGCCGTTGGCGTAGACGATGGTATGGCCCGAGGTGCCGCCGCCCACCTGGTTGGCCACGCGGGTCCAAAGGCCGCCGTTGTTGGTGCTGTACTCCACGTCGAGGTAGTCGGGCGCCGGTTCGTGGTCGAATCCCAGCCAGGCCAGGTCGACGCTGAAGGAGACCCCGCTGCCCGGCGGGTTGATGTCGAGGTTGGGGCTTTCCCAGCAGACATCCTGGTCGATGTCCTTGTGTTCGAGTTTGCCGCCCACGGTTTTAAAATAGTCGTTGACGTCGACGCCGCTCAGGGTACTGAGGCCGTAGATGGACCAGTTGACCCCGGCAAAATTACTGACGGTGCAGGTAGTGCCGTTGGCGCCGCTGCAGGTGGAACCGTCGAGGATGCCTTTACCGGCGATGGAGAAGGTTTCCTGGTAGGCGCCGGGAGTGGCGGTACCGACGGTGGCGCTGGCGGTCGACGTACAGTTGGCCGCGTCCGTCACGGTGACGGTGTAGGCGCCGGCGGCCAGGCCGGTCTGGTCCTGCGGTTCGTTGGGGCCGGCCAGGTTGTCCCAGTCATAGGTGTAGGGCGGCACGCCGTTGCTGACCGCCAGGTCGATCTCGCCGGTACTGGCGCCGGGGCAGTCGGCGTCGAGCACCTGGGTGCCGAGCGACAGGGCGGTGGCGGTGGCGACGGTAGCCGTGGTGGTGGCCGAGCAGGAAGCCGCATCGGTCACGGTAATGGTATAGGTGCCGGCCGCCAGGCTGGAGATGTTGTACGAACCGCCGGAGGAAGCAATTTCCACGCCGCCCGGGTTGCCGTTGGCGGGCCCGCTCCAGGCCACGTTGTAGCCGGGCGTTCCGTTGCTGGCGCCGACGAGGATGGAGCCGGTGTTGGGGTTGCAGGAGCCGGTGGGAGCAGGGGTGGCGGTAATGACGGGTGCGGCGCAGCCAATAGTTACGCCGGCTTGAGGCACGGAGACGTTGTCGAAGAAGATCTGTTCGCCGCCGCCGTTGGTTAGGGCACAGACCCGGACGGTGAGGGTGGTCCCCGAGAGCCCGGATGTATTCAACTGGGTGGTGGCAAATGCGCCCGATTGCGTCTCAAAGACCGTAAAACCGGCCCCGTTGAGGCTGTATTCGCCCCGGATATAATCGCCCGCGTCCAGGCCGCCGGCCTGGGATACATCGATAGCGATGGACACTACCCCGGCGGAGGCAATATTCAGTAAAGGGCTGACCCAGCAAAGTTCCTGGTCCGGATCCTGGACCTCCATTTTGTCGGAAACCACACCAAAATCGTCCGGGGAGCCGAACTCAAAGCCGATTCCGGCCAGATTGGTGAAATAGGTAGTCGACGGCCCTTTTACAATGTTCCAGTTCACGCCGGCAAAACTCGGCGGCGCGACGCTGCAATTGGCGATGTTATCCACCGTGTTGGAGGTACAGGTACTGCCGCAGCTGTTGATGCTGGTAGTGCCGGCCGGACAGACGGCGCTGACCAGGCCTTTGCCGTTCTGACCGTTGAAATTTTCCGAGTACTGGGCATGGAGGCAGGAAAAACCGCTGCAGAAAGCAATGCAAAAAAAGAAGCGTAGAGTCATTGTTTCAATTCGGTATGATGAAATACGTTGTGTTGACTTTAGGCGCACAAAGGTTAAAAAAATCAATGATTACAACACCGATTTTGCGCCGGCAAATTGAATTTTGAATTTTCAGGCATTTGTAAATATTTTTTTCGCTGAAAAACGCGGGAAATATTTTTTTTTATTTGAATCCGTGTACCTTCGGGCATTCCTTTGGAAACAATCTGCTCACGAACACGCCTCCGTCGTTATTGCCTGCATAACGATCGCTCATCCTAAAAATATTTAATGAAACACGAAAGCGCCATCCAGGATGTTTTTGTGCTGCCCGGTATTTTACCCCCTGCCTCGTTGCAGCAAATCCAGTTTTTTATCCATCAGGCTGACTTTTCCGACGGGCGGGCCACCGCCTCCGATTCGGCACGCAACGTCAAGCAAAATCTCCAGATTGACATTCAGGATCATACTGTTCTGCCAGCCGTGCAGCAATTGCTGGCCCAGGCTCTGATGCAGTACCCATTCTTCCACTCGGCTTTTTATCCGGCCCGGCTTTACCCTTTCCTGATCAGCAAATACGAACCCGGCATGCAGTACGGCTGGCACGTCGACAGCCCGGTTATGGGCAATCCGCCCGTCCGGACCGACCTGGCCATGACCCTTTTTCTCAGCGACCCCGCCAGCTACGAAGGCGGCGAGCTGGTGATCCGCAATACCCAGGGTGAAACCAGGTATAAACCGCAGGCGGGCGACGCGGTGGTCTATCCCTGCCGCTACGTGCATTGTGTGTCGGAAGTAACCGGCGGTACGCGTATAGCCGCAATTTCCTGGATCCAAAGCGCCGTACGTTCAGCCGAGCAACGGGCCGTATTGTTCAGCCTCCGTGAAATCCACGAGCGCCTCAGCCGGCACAATCCCAACAGTGAAGAAGCCAGCCAGCTGCTCCAGACCTGGAGCAACCTCCTGCGTATGTGGGCCGAAGTGTAAGGCATTCAGGGCCCGACCGGCAGAAATCTCCAAACCGACATTCATATTTTTTAACCATTTAAATTTCTTGATTACCTATGGAAGGTTACATCGCACAGGTGCTGATGTTCGCCAGCAATTTTGCCCCTAAAAACTGGGCTTATTGCAACGGACAGATAATACCTATCAGCTCCAACTCCGCCCTGTTTTCCCTCATCGGGACCTACTACGGCGGGAACGGTACAAGCAACTTTGCCCTGCCCGATATGCAGGGTCGCATCCCGGTCGGCGTGGGCCAGGGAGGCGGGTTGCCGGATTACGGAATCGGTCAGACGGGAGGCTCGGAACTCGTCACCCTGACGTCGGGGCAATTGGCCGCCCACACCCACCAGGTCCAGGCCCAGGTTTCGGTGTCCAACGGCAACGGTAATACGGATGCCATCAACGGCAACGTACCGGCCGGCACCGCCACCGACAACTACGTGTCCCCCACCCTTTCCAACAATGCCCTGGGGGGTGTAACCGCCTCCTCGTCTATTGTGGGCGGTACTTCGCCCGTCAGCATCATTCAGCCATATCTGGCCGTGAATTTCATCATCTGCCTTTATGGGTCATTCCCCAGCCGTCCCTGATCGGTGTACGGATCTGAAAAACGCCCGGAAACCGTGAAAAAAATCATCTCAACCACCTTTAAAAATATTGATTCTATGGAAGGTTATATGGCCCAGATACTCTGGTTTGCGGCTGACTTCGCCCCCAAAAACTGGATGCTTTGTCAGGGACAACAATTGCCCATCGCTTCCAACCAGGCCTTGTTTTCCCTGTTGGGAACCATGTACGGCGGCGACGGCATCACTTATTTCAAATTACCCGATTTTCAGGGGCGCGTACCCGTCGGCGCCGGCGCCGGAAAAGGGCTCAGCAACTACAATGTTGGACAGAACGGAGGCTTCGAAACCGCAACCCTGGCGGTCAACCAGATGCCCCCCCACTCCCATACGGTCACCGCGAAGATTGCGGTGGGCAATGTTACCGGCGCGAGCGACGAACCGGACGGCAATTCCTTCGCCAATGCCGCCACGAACAACTTCGCCTCGGCCACCCAGGCCAACGGAGTACTGGCGGGCGCTTCTTTGAGCGACGCCGTCACCGGCGCTTCGCAGCCGTTTCCCCTGCTTCAGCCTACCCTTTGCGTGAATTTCGTTATCTGCATTTACGGTATATTCCCTTCGCGGAGTTGAACCGGCAATTGCCGGCCATAACCCCTTATCCGGCTTAACTGCCGCGAAACGGCAGCAGCCTTTTTTTCACCTTGTCAAAAAAAACATATTTCTATGGATGGCTATATGGCTCAGATGATGCTCTTTGCGGGCACTTTTGCTCCTCTCAACTGGATGTATTGCAACGGCCAACTGTTGCCCATTTCACAATACAGCCCCCTGTTCGCCCTGATCGGCACCATTTACGGGGGCGACGGGCAAACCTCGTTTGCCCTGCCCGATCTGCAGGGGCGTACCCCGATCGGTTATGGCCAGGGGCCCGGCCTGTCCGACTACGAACTGGGGCAGAAAAGCGGCTCCAACAGTGTTACGTTGACTTATCTCAATTTGCCCCCCCACTCCCATGCCTCCAAAATGACCGTCAGCATCTCGACCGGCAACGGAACCACCAATCAACCCGGCGGCAACATTCCCGCCAGTTCGACCGCGCCGGTGTATGCCCCCATTTCCCCCAACATGGGCAGCCTCGGCGGGGTATCCGCAGCCATGGATTCGGCCGGCAGCAGCGAACCGGTCGAGATCCAGCAACCCTACCTGGCCATGAGTTTTGTGATCTGCGTGGATGGCATATTTCCTTCGCGTTCATAATTTTTAGCCCGCAAGAACTTATCCGGTCCTGGTCGCCGCTTCCGCCTCCTCCGGCAGAAACGGGCCGGGATCAGGACCGGTTTTCTTCATTTCCGCTTTTTCCCAAGTCTTATATGCAACAACCGGAAGTTTTAACCCAACCGCCCACTCCGGCCCAGGCCGAAGCGCACCTGGCCTGGTGGTCGGGACTGTCGCAGCCCTGGAAAACCGCTTTCAACGAAATAACGCTGCGCCGCACGAGCGACGAGCAGCCGCCCCTGGAAATACTGCACCAACTGCGCAATACGCCTGTCCTGCGCTTCGCCGGACCGACGGCGCCGTTTCCCAACATGTCCTTCGAACTGGACAACCTGGACGGTATAACGGCACTGGACAAACTGGAAATCTTCGTTTTTACCTTCCACCGGCTCCGGCACATCGAGCAGATCGCCCACCTGACCCAGATCAAGTCGTTGTTCCTGTTCAACAACCACCTGACCTCGCTGGAAGGAATAGAAGGAATGAGCAACCTGGAAGAGTTGTATTTCAACGTCAACCAGATCGATTCGCTCCGCCGGCTCGAACATCTCACCAATCTGAAATCTCTTTACTGCAATTACAACCGGCTGACTTCCCTCGATGGGATCGGCAAACAACACCTGGGTACGCTGACCAAACTGGTCTGCCTGCCCAACGACAAGCTCCCCGATTCGGAGGTGATCCGGATGGAACGCGAAATCGGTATCCGTTGCCTGACGGGCTAAGAGCAGGTTAAAAATCGAACAGGTCGTCCAGCAGCGACTTCTTTTTGTGGTGTTTGCCGTGTTTGCCGTAGCCCTCGCGGTAATAATCGTCGTCGCGGCGATAACTCTCACGGTCGGACTGGCGATAGCGGTCGTCATCGCGATCGTTCCGGCGACGGTCGTCATCGTCGCCGGCATGACCCATCTGGCCGGCCGTACGTTCGATGATCTTGTCGAGTTCACCCCGGTCGAGCCAGACCCCGCGGCATTGCGGGCAATAGTCGATCTCAATTCCCTGGCGGTCGGCAATGGCCAGCGTGACATCACATTTCGGACATTTCATAAAAAGTAAAGTGGCTTTGTATGTAGACAGATGCCAGTGGAACGCCGGTTGAATCAAAAGGTTGAGGGGTATGAAAACAAGAATAGCGGCTGTCTCAAATGGTTGATGAGGGTTGATGAGGGTTGATAATTGATCCGAAAAAAGGTAGATTCTTACCCTTGTTGAGGCCAAAATATCAACTCCTATAAACCCTTATCAACCCTCATCAACCCATATCAACCTTATGGGACAACCTCTAAAACCGGGCAGTTCTTGAAGAAAAACCGCCTTATCGCGTCATTACCATCTTCTTCGCCAGCACCCCGAAGCGCGACGTTAACTCATAATAGTATACGCCGCTTTCCAGGCTGGATTCCAGATCGACTTCCACCGCATTGCGTCCGGCCGGGTAATACGCCGAGCGCTCGTGCAGCAGCCGTCCGCTCACGTCGTACACCCGCAGGGTCGCGTCGCATTCCTGCGGCAGATCGAAGGATATGGTGGTAATGCCGCTGAACGGATTGGGTACGTTCTGCAACAGCCGGTAACCGGCAACACCATTGGCCGGACCGGTGCCGGTCGTTTGCTGGTATTGCAACACCAGGCCCGATTCGGCCAGTGCGCTTGTGTAAACCCGGGCCGGCAATTCCGCTTCGTCCAGATACAAGGCCTCGCTCAGGTTGGCGCCGCCCGCCAGGACTTTAAACTTCAAGGCGAAAACGGGCGCCGCTTCTTCCACGAATGCTCCTTCCGCCTGCGACCAGGCCAGGCGGATCGTTCCTTCACCGGCGTTGTACAGACCGAAATGATCCAGTGTCAACGGCAGGCCACCCAAAGCCCGTACGTCTTCCAGGGCCAGGTACTCCGGGTCGAAGTGCAGGGCCATCTGAAGGGCCGCCAGGTCGTTCAACTGGCTGGCCCGGAACTCGACTTCGGCTTCGGCACCGGCAGTCAGCAGCCGGTCCTGCAGGTGCAGTGCCAGCGGCTCACCGGCTCCGAAGTTCGCCGGATTGGCAAAAGTCGTAACCAGGTCGCCCATCTTGAGGCCGTAAAAGTCCTGATTCGTCACATTGCCGGCCACATCCGCCAGCGCGATGTTTTCCGGCGTGCTCCAGGGCGGCGACGTCATCACGTGGCTGACCGGCACAAAACGCCAGGAAGCCTTGAACTGGGCCAATGCCGAGGGATTGCCCAGCAGGGACTGATTGATCACCGTGACGTCGGCGGTCGTGACAGAGTTGCTCTTGTTCACGTCGGCCGCCAGCAGTTTGTACAGGTTGGTGATGGGTGCGACGCCGGCCAGGTGCTGCTGGATGGCCGTGGCGTCAGCTGTGGTCAGGCCGTTGAGTTTGTTGAGGTTTTTCGAGGGTTTGAGGGTGAAATTGGCGCCGTTCAGCCCGGGGAAGGAATAGGTGCCGTCGGTCGGTGTGGTAATCGTTCCGGTGGCGTCGCCTTCCAGTTTTACGGTCACATCCTTCACTCCGCTGGTACCGTTTTGCTGCCAGATGACCTTGCCGCTGATGGATACCGGGCAGTTGTCCTCGGCGATCACGATATTGACCGCTGCACTTTCGCAGAGATAGTTATCTTTTACCCGAACCGGATAGGTGCCGGCAGACAAGCCGGTGAAAGTGGCGGTAGTGGCCCAGTTGGCCCCGTTGTCGATGGAATACTGGAAAGGCGCAGTGCCGCCGGTAACATTGCTAACCACGATCTGTCCGTCCATGGCCCCACCGCAGGATTCGTCGGTAGGCGTGGCGGAAAAAGTTACGTTACACACCGAACAGGCCGCCGAACCGGGCGGACTGTAGTACCCACCGCCGCAGTTGTCGCAGGCTACGGAGCCGGTACCGGCGCTGTAGGTGTTCTGTCCACAGTTCAAACACGCCGTCGCGCCCTCCTGGTCCTGGTACTTGCCCGCCGGGCACGACTCACACACCACTGCACCCGTCGTGCTGCTGAATTTACCCGCCGGACAGTTCAAACACGCCGTCGCGCCCTCCTGGCCCTGGTACTGACCCGCCGGGCACGACTCGCACACCACTGAACCCGTCGTGCCGCTGAATTTACCCGCCGGACAGTTCAAACACGCCGTCGCGCCCTCCTGGCCCTGGTACTGACCCGCCGGGCAGGACTCACACACCACTGCGCCCGTCGTGCTGCTGAATTTACCCGCCGGGCAGTTCAAACACGCCGTCGTGCCCTCCTGGC
>WBZQ01000386.1_pt1 | contig 36067 bp, 32 predicted proteins | sample 5204251 | NCBI WGS metagenome assembly WBZQ01 (sample SAMN12412402, study PRJNA552823) | activated sludge metagenome | isolation source: activated sludge from nitrification reactor of wastewater treatment plant... | place: USA: Virginia | collected 2017-09 | reverse complement strand
CAGGATGGAAATCATCGGCCAGGACGGCACGACGGAGGACGGCAAGCCTTATTTCCGAATCCCTCAAGGATCGGGTCCCGACCTCACCCCCAACAGCGAGAGTCTGCCCGTGTCCGTCCGCATCCGAAACAAGGACTACGTAGCCGTCTTCACCCCTTCCTTCCGTGTCTTGGGACAGCGACGCGAGCCACCGAAACAAAAATCCCAGGCGGCCGCCGCCGCTGCAGCCGCGGCCCCGCATAAAGCGACCACCGACAAACTCATTCAGCTCCTGCTCAAGAAGGGCCTGATCACGCCGGAGGAAGCACGGATGCTCAACCAACCATGAACGACCACGCCTGTAAGGCCTGTGTCGGCACCTGGCCCGGTCGGGAGCATTTCATCGCCGATTGTGGTCTCACGAAGGCCTATCTTCACGATGACCAGTTCTTTCCAGGCTGGACCGTGCTCGTGCTGAAACGCCATGCCACGGAACTCTTCCACCTTTCCAGGGAGGAACGGAGCAGCCTCATCGAAGAAGTCGCCGGAGTGGCCGCCGTGCTTGCCGAGGAGTGGCGGGCGGTGAAGATCAACTATGAGTTACTCGGCAACCAGCTTCCACACATTCATTGGCATCTGATCCCCCGCCTCTCACAAGATCCGGCTCCGCTCGAGCCGGTCTGGCGCGTCACGCATGAACCGGTCCAGCTTGCACCCGAGACACTTGCCTCCCGGGTGAATCGTCTCCGAACGATCTGGCCGACGCCACACCACGACCGGACGTGACCAGTCCTCGCACCTTCCTCCAGACTCTGTTCCGAACCCTGCCGCTGCACGTACTGGCAGCGGTCGCGGTCGTTGGAGGAGCCGCCGTTGTGTATAGCGCAACCGTTTCCACCCGTGGGACGTGGGCCGTGCTGGGGAGCTGGTCGCTGACCGCGCTCTATGTGGTCATCGCCCTGGTCGGCGGGGTCGTGGCGGGAGTGTTGGACGCGGCCCGCCAGACGATGGAACGGCTGGAGCAATCCCTCCGGGACTGGCTGCACACGTTGCCGGCCTTGAGAACGACCGCAGAGACCGCCGGGCGGGATCTCTCCACGGTGCGACAGGAATACGAAACCCTTGTCGATCACTATGTCGCGCAGGCCGGCCATCGTCTCCGGCTTCCGCATTGGCTGGAGAAGCTGATTCGTGCGGCGCTGCGAGGCGTGGTGGTGAATCGCTTCATCGCCTCCTGCACAGAGCGAGGAATCCATCTGGTCGCACCACAGGATTTCAGGAACTGGCTCCTCGCCGAAGGCGTGAGCCTGGGATTTATGCCGGTCCTGGATCAACTGTCCTGGTGGCGCTACCTCCTCCTGGGTCTCTTGATCATTCTTGCCACCATCGCGCTGACCCTCGCCTGGCTGGCCTCCTGAGTGGCACCCGTCGCATCCCCAGGCTCTCGTTCGTCGCCGGCCCCACATTTCATCATGTCTCGCGCACAGGCTCTCCGTGAGATCCCGTGGAAATTTCCCTTCGTCTATGTGTATATAGAACGATATTTTTCAGGTGGAGGCCTGTCAGCGTCTATGTTTTCGCAACGTGTCGCCGTCGGACGATGGTTTCTCATAGTGACTGTGACGTTGCCCTTTCCGTCCTTCCCGGCCGGCGCACAAGAAGAGCCTCCCCCGGCCGCCGCAACCGGAACCGTTCAGGCAGAACCATCCGCCCCTGAGGCCCCGGCTGCGCCGCCCGCTGCGCAGGAAGCCGTTCGAGTCGAACCACTTCCCGGCGAACCTCCGGCACCACCGCCGCCACCGACACCTCCGATCGCACCCGAGCCTCCGGTACCACTGACACCCCTGGAAACTCTGGCGCGGGCTCGCCAAGCCCTGCATATCGAACCAGACGCGCAGGAGCCGCGCCTTACGCTGGGGCGAACACTGTTTCAACTGGGCGATACCGATGGCGCAATCGACGAATACCGGACGGCCCTGCGCTTCCACCCGACTGTCGCCCAGGCCCATCTGGATCTCGGCACCGCACTCATGGCCAAGCAGGACTGGCGTGCTGCCATGACGGAACTGCAAGAAGCCGTCCGCCTGGATCCCACCCTTGTGCAGGCGCACTACAGCATGGGGACCATTCACTACACGAAGGGAAACGTGCAATCGGCCATCAAGGCGTACCAGGAAGCGCTACGATTGAAGCAGGATTTTGCCGAGGCCCACTACCGCCTGGGACTGGTCCTCAAAGTGGCGGGACGAGACAAAGAAGCGGCCCAGGAACTCGAGGCAGGCGCGCTGGCCGGTCTCGCCAAGGCTCAATACTTCCTCGGCAATGCCTATCGCTCCGGACAAGGCGTCGAGAAAAGCCAGATCATGGCCATCACCTGGTGGGCGCAGGCCTTCGAGCAGGGATTGCCGGAAGCAGCGCAAGCGCTGACTCAACTCAGACGACTGGCCGCCGTCAAAGGCAATCTGCAAACGAAACAGTCGAAGGCTGCGGCCGAAGCCTTCAAGAATTACTGCGATCAACTCTGGCTGGACTTCCCCGATCTCGACCGGGATCAGCCCACACAGACCGTCGGCACCACCTTGCTCAAGCAGGGCCGTACCGCGGAAGCCCTTCCGGTGCTGCTGCGGGAAGCCTATGCCCTCAATGAAATCTCTCACACGGCACTGGTCCAGCTTTATGAACACGGGCTCGACGGCCAACTCCCGCCCCACGGCCAATGGATCTTGAGCTACCTGGAATCCACCGCGGCCGATGGAGCCGTTCCCTCACGAATGGCGCTGGCTCGCATCTATGCCAAGGGACTCGGCCTGGCCGCCGACGCAGCCAAGGCCAAGAGTTACCTGAAAGGCCTGCCGCGAGAAGACGTCAAACGCATCCTCGACGAAATCGCGGCTGAACCTCCCAAACCGTAGTCACGATTGCCAATGCGAATCGCCACACGCTTGTTCGTCAGGAGTATCTGGCTGCAAGCCCTGGTGATGGCGTTGTCGGCCATCGCCCTCACGGAAGTCATCTGGACACCCGCACCCGCCACTTACCAGGCATTGGAGTGGGCCCCGTACGACAGCTGGATGCGGCTCCGCGCTCATGCGGCTCCGGATCCACACCTCTTCCTGGTGGTGAGGGACCAGGCCAGCGAACAACAGTTCGGCGCAGGCTTGTGGGATCGCAGCCTTGCCGCCAGGCTCATCACAGCGCTTCACGATGCGGGAGCTGCCTCCATCGGCATAGATATTCCGCTCGACGTTCCCAGCCCCCCCAATCTCGGCGGCGCCGTCAGTGATGCCCTGCTGATCGAGGCGGTGAAGTCAGCCGGCACCGTATCCTATCCAGCGACCACCTCTCCTGTAATGGAGCAGGATGGGACCATCGCTGCAGCACAGTCACCATCCCTCCTCCCCGGAAAATGTGCGCTGCAACCAACGCTCGACCTCGATCGCATTGCCCGCCGCTCACCGCTCTATCACGGCAGCAGACCGGGTGAGCTTCCGGCGCTAGGCTTTTCGTTGGCCGCGACGTTCTGGCAGGTTCCACTGAATCAGGTGGAGGGGCGATCCAGGCTGATTCGATTACACAACGCGCGAATGCCGGGGGGAGCGACCGAGGACCTCACGATTCCTCTCGACCGCCGGGGCCGGCTCTTGATCAACTTTTCCGGACAGCAGGGGCTCCCGAATGTCCCCTCCATGACCATACTGGACCTCTCCCGCCTGATCGACCGGAAGGACAGTGACGGACTCAGCGCCCTGGTCAACGGCAAGGCAGTGATTCTGCTCACCCAACCGGGGCCGCAGCCGGAACGAACCATTCCATCCGGCGAAGATTCATCGGACATGCTTCTGCAAGCACACCTGCTCCATACACTGCTGACACAGGATTGGATCAGGGACTTCTCCCCGCTCCAGCGAATCATCGTCACCTTCGCACTCTGCCTCTGCGTAGCCTGGATGGTCCTCCGGTGGACAGATTGGAAGGGCACGAGTGCGGGGGTCAGCTTCCTGCTGCTGTACCTCGTGTTGAGTTGGGCGTTCCTTGCCAAAGCCCAGTGGGTCCTGCCCTTCGTGCTTCCCGTCACCGCAACCATCATCGTCCTCGTCACTGGAAGCCTGCTCGGACAGGTAGTGGCAACCAGACGGCTGGTCCTGCTGGAGCAGGACATGCTGCAGGTCCAACAGAATCTGGTGGCGGTGCGCGAAGCGCTGGTCTATCGGGAAACGGCCGTAGAAAGCCTGGAGGAGGACTTGGAGTCCGCTCGAACCAGCATGTCTCAGTCCGCGTCCCAAGCCGCTGAATCAAGCAAGCTCGCCGCCGATCTTCAACTGAAGGTCACCGAGGCCCAGGCGCACGAGGATGCGACCAGGCAACGGATGGAAGAACTTGAACAGCAACTCCACAACATGCGTGCGGCAACGATCAGCACAGGTCCTCTGGGCAACGTGGAGCAGGAGGCGCTGCGTCGGGAATGCGAGCAGGCGGGAATCATCACCGGCAATCCAGCCATCCTGACAATGTTCCGCGATCTCAAGAAAGGCGCTCGCTCCACCCTCACGGTCCTCATCACCGGCGAGGCGGGCACAGGCAAGGAGCTCTGCGCGCGCGCCGTGCACCGACTGAGTCCGCGCGCAACGAAGCCGTTCATTGCCGTGAACATGGCGGCCATCTCGCAGGAACTCTTCGAAAGCGAACTCTTCGGGCATGTCCGCGGCAGCTTCACCGGCGCGCTGGCCGATCGCAAAGGGTATTTCGAACTCGCCCATCTCGGCACGATTTTTTTAGACGAGATCGGCGACCTGCGGCTTGACCATCAAAGCAAACTCTTGCGGGTGTTGCAGGACCGGACGTTCTATCGGGTCGGCGCGACGACTCCCACTACGGTGGATGTCCGTGTCGTGGCCGCAACCAACAAGGACCTGCAGCGTGGCGTTTCCGAAGGATGGTTCCGCGAGGACCTCTATTTCCGACTCAAGGGCCTCGTGCTGCACCTGCCGCCGCTACGGGATCGTCTCGACGATGTGCCGCTACTTGCAGAGGCTTGCCTGCAAGCGGTCGCGAAGGATGCTCAGAAAGCCCCAGTCCAACTTTCAGAGGAGGCGCTTTCAGCACTCACGCAGCAATCATGGCCTGGCAATGTGCGGGAACTGCGACAGTGCCTGGAACAGGCGGTGACGCTCGCGGAAGGACCGGTCATCTCGGCAGCCGATCTGCGCCTCACCACCACAGCGGCACCGCTAGCCGGACCCGCCGGCCCCGAACCGCTCTTGCCGGATCCGGCGGGCGACATCGCCGTGTTGAATCAATTGCGCCGGCACCGGTTCGACATGCAAGCCACAGCTAAAGCGCTGGGATGGGATCGCAGCACGGTGACGCAGCGACTCAAGGGCCTCTGCTTTCAAGCACTGGTAGAATCAGGAGGAGACCAGCCCAAAGCCGCGGCAGCGCTGGCAGGAGACCCGTCGCTCCTCCGCACGGTCGAGTTGAAACTGATGGACTACCATGGCCACCTCATGGAGACGATCAAACCATTCCATACCGTGAACGATGCCCTGCTCGACTGCAAACGACGCTTCAAAAACCTCCCCGAACGTCACTTCAAATCAGTCGAGGTCCTGGTCCGAAGACATTTCGGGTAGAATGGCCCGGACACACCTCGATTCACCATAAAGCCAGACCAGTCTCGATGGACAAGACGCGATGCAGGGCGCGCGCGAGATTGCAGGGAGCCGCAAGCAGGATATGGTCATGCATGAACCAGCGTTCGTGAGTTGGAACGAAGGAGAACAGTCATGCTCCGCGCGCTGGCGCTCGGAATGGGGAGCTCCCCCACCTACGCGCGTGGCTATCGCTGACGACAGTATGACGGCCGACGCTGCCCATCGCCTCGCCTGTGAAGGTACCGCGTTGCTCTGGCAGGGTGACTTTCAGAATGCACGACAGCTGCTCAATGCCATGGCCAGACGAGCAGATCGCCATCCCCCAAAACCCGGCGCCTCTCCGACAGAGTCATTCCATTTTCACCGCCAGACCCAATCGCGCCGCGCCCGTATTCTGGGCATGCTGCTGGTGGCCATTGAAGACGATTACGCCATCCGCCTGCGCCGCGCGCCCGATCTTCGCCAAGCCTGCACCGAAGCCTACGGTCCAGGCGAAGGGCGCGCGCTGGTTTCCCTGCGAGAGCTGCTCGGAGTGATCGGCGCACACGAATGGCGCAAGAACGGCATAGAAGTCCCAGCCCTGGGCGACCGTATCCATCCGCACTATGGGGTGTTCTCGCCGATTCGCAGTGAGTATGCGGCGCTGGTGGCCGATGCGCCGTTGCCCCCATGCACGCTGGCCTTCGATATCGGGACAGGCACCGGTGTGCTGGCGGCGATACTGGCGCGGCGCGGTGTTCCGCGTGTGGTGGCGACCGACCAGGATCCGCGCGCCCTGGCCTGCGCCCGCGAGAATCTCCATCGGCTTGAGCTGAGTGATCGCGTGGAGGTTCTGCAGGCTGATCTGTTTCCAGAAGGCAAAGCCCAGCTCGTGGTCTGTAACCCGCCATGGGTTCCGGCTCGTCCGACCTCGCCCCTCGAACAGGCCATCTACGATCCCGAGAGCCGAATGCTGTATGGATTTCTCACCGGATTGGCTGCACATCTGGAGCCGGACGGCGAAGGATGGCTGCTGCTCTCAGACCTGGCCGAACATCTCGAACTCCGGCCCAGAACCGAACTGCTCGCCACAATCGAACAGGCAGGGCTCGTCGTCATCGGCAAGACCGACGTGCGCCCGCATCATCCCCGCTCCTCCGACCAGGCAGATCCCCTCCGTGCCGCGCGTGCAGCAGAGCTCACCTCCCTGTGGCGATTGAAAAGCCGATGACGGGCTCGGTTAAAGCGAGCGTCGCGTGAACAACATCACGGGATGTAATGAGCAGGAAGCGGCTTTGCGGTCTGGCATTGGCGAGAGGCGCAAGGCAAACCGGGAAACCAGCGACTCGCCCGCAATTCCTTGAGCCGGCAGAGTTTGCGGGTCGTATCGCCGGTTGATTCATAGATGCTCAACGTGAAGCGCTCCGCCTGATCTCCGCTTCCCGCGTCGTCCCAGCGATCGAAGTACGTCGCCCCCTTAAATTTAAACACTCCGTACAGCTGATAATTGGTGTCACCCGCCGCCCGTCCATCCTGGTGGGGATTCTGTAACACCAGATTGGTCAATTCAGAATCAATGCCGCTGAGATTGTCCGTCAGGACCACGAGAGGCGCCGAGTAGGCGCGTCCGATGGATCCGTCGTTTCGCGCACGACAGAGCGTTGAATGAAGCTTGAGCACCGGCTCTAACTTTCCGTCATTATTGATATCCACTTGCGCCCAGTAGGCCCAGGGCTCTTCCTTGGTGCTGATTCTTCGCATCCCGTCTTCAGATTGGCTTTCGTCCAGCAGGGGGAATCCGGCAGACTCACTGCCTGCCGCCAGAAAATACAGGACCTGTTCCATCGCATCAATATGGTCCGCTACGTCGAAAGGCTTCCATGCCGGTGGTTCCAAGTCTAACCGCACACTATAGTCCCGTTCACAAGCCGGGTGGGCCGTCATCCGTTCCAGATTCTGTTTGCAGGCCTCACAGACATCGAGTCCCTGACCGAGGGTCAACTGATAGTCCCCCGCCTGAACTAACGAGAACATCGAGACCCAGAACAGCAGCAGCAACGGGCACAACCGCTTCATGGCACGACTCCCTGCGTTCATTTCCGATCCGTGCGATCACCGGACATTTTCGTCGATCTTACAGCAGCACCGAACCCTCTCAAACAATTTACTGGAACTGCGCTGGACCCAACTCCTCGCTCCTGCCGCGCGTCAGGAATGTCCCCTCCTCTGCATAAGCGACCGTCCTCCTCAGAGAGGCCGAAGGCTCTCGAGGGACGCAAGGTATGGCCGCATAGATGGAGTTGTGAGAAGAAGGCTGGTTGCTGCTGATAGATCGAGCGGAGTATCCGAACCCGCGATCAAGGCACAACCGGCTCCGCACGTTTTAGCAGGCAGCGTTTGCCATCAGCAAGAGGGATGTCCGACCGCACAGCCACGCACCAAATTCAAACCGAGCCCCGCCGAATAGCTGGTCAGTTGAGGTCATCCCGCTTTGACTTGGCGCACACTCACAGCCATCTCAAACTGGTTACCAATGTTTGAAAAGTGCGCAAGTGCTCCTTGGGAGCGATGCCAACACCTTCAACATACACGGTAACAAATTCTCCTTTCTTGAGAGATAGATACCCAGAGAAGATGCGACCCACCGATCTCTCCGCTCCAGAATAATACATCCCGAATAAGCCAGCGCTCTCCAATGGAGTATCCGCTTGGAGGAAGCTCAACTCCGTCTCTCTTTTTTCTGCTTCTATCCGTTGAGAACAAAGAAGCTTGAACTCATCGAAGGAAACATCTGCCTTCAGGCCTAGCATGGAAATCGTTAGTTGTTGGTACCCATCCGGAGAGCGAGCACTCGCTCGCTCTCCGCTATTCTCCAACTGTATCCAGCCAACCGGGACAACGATAACGGCATGACCAACCGTCAAATGCTTTCGAGCCGCAGTATCACTTGCCGATTTCATCACAGCGCGCAGGCTTGATAGGAGACGTTGCAGCACGGTCATATGGCAGTCCCACGTCGATCGCAGAATGGCATCGCTCTGAATAGGCTCACATCTCGTCCTGGGCAATGTAAAACAACTTTGGGTCCTAGAACATATTCAAGAAGCTAGGCTTCCTGCCGGGTGCTGCTGCGAATTCTGAGATGTAGGAAGCAGATTTCCCCAGAACAAACCTGAAGGTGCCATCGGCAACCTCACAAACACTCTAAGATTAGCACTCAACTGGAGATACCCAAGTAAAATCTTCGGCCAATACATCTGAGATTCCTTGGCGAAGAAACATTGAGATGTTCAGGCCGAGTTGGACGGTAAAACAAGGTTTCCTCTGGCCATTCCCATCGGCCACCTATCTGCGGGGCTGGCCCCGCATCCCCGCTAATACCCGCATGAATCACGGTTTCCACGCACCAGTCGATTTTCTCTAAACCCTTATTCTGCTTGCGTTTTATGACCATCGGCCGCGCCGCTGCGCCTGGCCCTGGCCTTGCTCTACGCACGGGCCAACGGCGGGCGTCAGGCAAGGAAGGAGGTGAGCACGAGCAGGCCGACCCCGCAAGCACAAGAGCCAGTTGAATTATCACTCGGCAATCAATGAGCCGGAACAATCCGGCTCCACAACACAAGGAGCAGGCAATCATGCAGAAAGCACCCGCAGCCACCATCAGCGCAGGACCGGTCGCTCCCACCATTGTCGGACCGGACCGGGACATGAAGGATGTCTATATTCTCAGCGGCCTGGTGTTCTTCCTCGCGGTCGTCGTCGCCGCCTTCTGGTACTACTCGCAGGCGGATGAGGCGGCCCATAGCAACCCATCAGCAGAGGCCCTCAACAGTGCCCAGGTGTCACAGGTCCTGAAAGGCTCCACCGACAACCTGCCGGTCTCAGCCCCCATGCCGACGACTCATGTGGAGCCGGCTCCGCTGGCCGTCAGAAGCACGGACATCTTGCACGATGACATCCATTTTCAAATCAGCCGGAAGGGTTTGACCGACGAGGGTAGGGCCGCGCTGCAACGCCACGCGGAGTTCCTGAAGAACGAGCCGGACTGGGGCGTGCTTGTGCAAGGGTATACCGATCAACAGGGCTCGATGAGCTTCAACAAGATCCTCGGCATGAAGCGGGCCGAGACCGTCAAGCAACAACTGATCGCATTGGGCGTGCCGGAATCTTCCATCCGCACCGTGAGCCTGGGTGAGGAAGGCGCCCTCTGCATCGACAACAGCGACGCCTGCCGACGGATGAATCGACGAGTGCACTTGGAACTCCGTAAAATCGGCCAGGAACATATGGTGATCCCCGCGGTCGCCAGCGAGACCGTGACCGATTCCTTCCTCAATGGGCTCGATCTCCAGATCGAGACCGACGTCAAAGCCGACGACACGACCAGCGCAGACCTTTCTTCCTCCGACCCGGCAGAAGCCACGGCCGAGTCGGCGACCGGGAACTAGGGTGCGCCGGATATTCACCCCGGGAAAGACTCAGCGTCTTTCCCGGGCCCGGCTGCGACACATCTCTCACGACCATCAATGACGAAACGAGGACCTCATGCTGACTGCCAATCCCACTGCCCAGTGCTATCGAACAAAACACCTTGTCGCGCGCCTGATGCTCTGCGCGTTGCTCGCCGTCACCGGCATGGGCAATCCGCCCCCGCCGGGCGATGCCGCGGAACCGGCCGCGTCGCTCAGTACCGGAATCGTGCCCACCATGGGCCTCAATGACGTGACAGAAGGCGCATTGCTGTTCCGCACGAATCAAGCCGGTCGTTTCACACCCGCCCCCATTCTCAAGACCGACGTGCAGATTGCCATCACCGGCACCATCGCCCGTGCAACGGTTCGTCAGGAGTTCACGAACCCCAGCACACGAAAAGGCGACTGGCTCGAAGGCATCTATGTGTTCCCGCTCCCTGAAACCGCGGCCGTTGACCATTTGCGCATGAAGATCGGCGAGCGGATCATCGAAGGACAGATCAAGGAGCGGACTGCGGCCAAGAAGGTCTATGAACAAGCCAAACAGGAGGGCAAACGGACCAGCCTCGTCGAGCAGGAACGGCCGAACATCTTCACCACCTCTGTGGCCAATATCGGACCGGGAGAACATGTCACCATCGAGATCGAGTACCAGGAAACCGTTCGTTATGAGAACGAACAGTTTCAGCTCCGCTTTCCCATGGCCGTCGGGCAACGCTACATTCCCGGCACGCCGGTGATCATCGAAGGGCAGGCCCCCAAGGGGTCCGGCACGATGATGGACACAGACCGCGTCGCCGATGCTTCACGCATTACGCCGCCGGAACAAGCCCCCGGGCACGGTTCGATCAACCCGCTCAGTCTGTCGTTGACCCTCAATCCCGGGTTTCCCGTCGCAAAGGTCGAATCACCCTTCCATCCCATCATTGCAATCCCTGACGCAGAGGGAGGCTACCAGATCAGTCTGCGTGCTGATGCGGTGCCGGCCGATCGCGACTTTCAACTTATCTGGCATCCGGCCCCTCGCACCGAGCCGATGGCCAGCGTCTTCACCGAACAGAAAGACGGCGAAACCTATGCCATGCTGATGTTGCTCCCTCCCACGCAGCACGACGAGAAGGCACCGCGCCTTCCACGCGATCTCACCTTCATCATTGACACATCGGGATCTATGGCCGGCCCATCCATTGAGCAGGCGAAACAGTCCCTGGCCTCGGCCCTCACGCGACTGACCACGCAGGACCGCTTCAACATCATTCAATTCAACAATACTGTTCGCTCGCTCTTCCCCGGCCCGCAACCGGTCACTACGGCGACGATCAAACAGGCCGTTCGGTATACCGAACAACTTTCGGCCGATGGCGGAACGGAAGTGCTCCCTGCGCTGAGACAGGCGCTCAAGAGTCCGGTCGACAATGCCAGGCTCCAGCAGATCATCCTCCTTACCGATGGCCAGGTCGGCAATGAAGACGAATTGTTCGAGCTGTTGCACCAGCATGTGGGCAGCAGGCGGCTGTTTACAATCGGGATCGGCTCTACGCCCAATAGCCACCTGATGCGGAAGGCGGCCGAATTTGGACGCGGCACGTTCACCTATATCGGCAAGATTGATGAGGTGAAAGACAAGCTGGATAGCCTCTTCAAGAAACTGGAACGCCCGGTGCTCAGTGACATCACAATCGATTCCGCCGGATGGTCAGGGCTTGAGCAGTATCCTGCGAAGATTGCCGATCTCTACGAAGGCGAGCCGATTGTGCTCACACTGAAAGCCGGCTCGCTCCCGGCGCAAGCCAGACTGCAAGGCCGGACGGTAAACCATCCCTGGTCGCTCCCCGTCTCGCTGCAAAATCCAGCTACGCGCGGAGGCCTCTCCGTGTACTGGGCCAGACAGAAAATCTCTGCGCTCATGGATGAGGCATTCAAGGGCACAGTCGAAGAAACGGTCAAGCAATCCGTGCTTGAGGTCGCGCTGGCCCATCATCTGGTCAGCCAATACACCAGCCTGGTGGCGGTGGATATCACGCCAGCTCGCCCGACCGACGTACCCGGAGCGGAGCAGGACCGGGCAACGAGTCTTGCACAGGCCTCCCTCGCGGGCCTGCCGAAAACTGCAACCGGCGGGCAACTGCACCTGTTGATCGGGCTGGCGGCGTTCATGTTCGCGGCGCTACTGTGGGTATACAGAAGAGCAGAGGCATGAACCGCACGCGGCTGAGGTCCCCTCTGCTAGTCGGGCTGATGGCGAGCCTCCTCGCCATCGGCCTCTGGCAGGTCGGAGAAGGATCGTGGATTTATGCGAAAGCCGGGCTCGCGCAGCTTCTGCTGCAGCGGGCCTGGACCCGCGCGCTGGCAGGAGAATCCATGCCGAAACCCTGGCCCTGGGCTGACACCTGGCCCGTCGCGCGCCTTCACAGCCAACGATTGTCTGTGGAGATGATTGTGCTGTCAGGCGCCTATGGACGCACGCTGGCCTTTGGTCCAGGCCATGTCTCTTCCAGTGCCCTCCCCGGGCAAGGGGGCACCGTGATCCTGACCGGCCATCGCGACACGCACTTTCGTTTTTTAAAGGATCTGCGAGCGCACGATCAGGTCGACTTGGCGGGAACCGATGGCATTGTCAGGAAGTATCGTGTTACGGCGTTACAGATCATGGATTCGCGGCGGGATGCCATCACGACGACGCACGACCAGGAAGAACTGGTACTCGTCACCTGTTTCCCGTTCGACGCAATCCGACCCGGCGGCCCGCTGCGGTATGTGGTGCGCGCCGAACAGATTGCAGATCGTGACAGTGCTGTGGCCGGCCCTTCCTGAGAAGGAGCCGGCCACAGCGATCTATCCCGACCGCCTATTCGTGAGGTTGATGCTGATCGGGTTGTGCTGCTGGTTTCCGGTAACGGTGCAGCAGTTGATATAACACCGGCAACACCAGAAGGATGAGAGCGGCCGAGGTCAACATGCCGCCCACCACCACCCTCGCGAGCGGTTGCTGCGACTGCGCACCGATCCCGCTGGCAATGGCTGCAGGCAGAAGCCCGATGGCGGCGGCCAGCGACGTCATCAGCACGGGGCGCATCCGGACTTCCGCACTTTTTATGATCGCCTCCCGGATCTCGTACCCCTCCCGCAACATGTCCTGCATCCGGCTGATCAGGATCAGCGCTCCCTGCACGGCGACGCCGAAGAGGGAGATGAACCCCACCGCTGCCGAAATGCTGAAATGTGTGCCGGTGACCAGCAAGGCCAACACGCCGCCGACCAATGAAAACGGCACCGCTGCGAGCACGAGGAACGTATCCCGTAGATTGTTCAGCACGAGATAGACCAGGAACAGAATGATCAACAGGGTAATGGGCACAATCTTGGCCAGACGCGCTTTCTCCTCCTGCAATTGATCGAATTCACCATGCCACTCGATGCGGTACCCGGCAGGGAACTGAATCTGTTGTTCGATTCGATCCTGCGCTTCCCGTACCGTCCCTTCCAAATCCCGGCCGCGCACGCTGAACTTGATGGGGATATACCGTTCGTTGTTTTCCCGATACACGATGAACGCGCCGGTTTGCTCCGTGATCGAGGCCAATTGCTTGAGCGGAATCCGTGCTCCGTCCGGCGTGCTGACGACAATATTGCCGATCGATTCGATGTCACGCCGGAACTCCGGTAGAAACCGCACGACCAGGTCGAACCACCGCTCGCCTTCGTAAATCTGGGTCACGGCCTGGCCGCCGATAGCCGCCTGCACCACATCGTTGACGTCGCCCACCTTGAGGCCATACCGCGCGCATTCCTCGCGATTCACCTCGATCACCAGGTTGGGCTGGCCCAGCAGGTGGAGCACGCCCAGGTCCTTGACGCCCTGCACGTCCTTCATCACCAGCTCAATCTGTTTTGCCAACTGCTCCAAGGTCTGGAGATCGCTACCGTAGAGCTTGACGGCATTTTCGCCCTTCACGCCGGACATCGCTTCCTGCACGTTGTCTTGAATCGCCTGCGAGAAGTTAAAGGTCACCCCGGGAATCACCGCCAGGCGTTTCTCGATCTGATCGATCAAGGCCTTTTTCGTCGGCACGTCCGCCCGCCACTCCTTGAACGGTTTGAGTGTCACGAGAAATTCCGCGTTAAAAAAACTGGTCGGGTCTGTGCCGTCGTCCGGACGCCCCAGTTGCGAGGCCGCGCTGATGACCTCCGGAAACTGCCTGAAGATGGCACGGATATCCGTCACGAGGCGGGCAGCCTGTTCGAACGAAATGTCCACCGGGAAGGTGGTGCGCATCCAGATGTTGCCTTCTTCCAGCGCCGGCATGAACTCGCCGCCGATGAACGGCACCGCCGCCATGGCCAGGACCAACGTCACGATCGCAATGCCGATCACCAACCACTCGCGCTTGAGCCCCCAATTCAGCAGCGCCATGTACCGCCGGCTCAGAAATTCCACCACCGCCGTGTCATGCTCCTTGATCGGGCCGGTCAGCAGCAGGGAACAGAGCGCCGGCGCCAGGGTGAAGGCCATGAGCAGCGCGCCGCTTAAGGCGAAGCCGTAGGTCAGCGACATGGGGGCGAATACTTTTCCCGGCACCCCCGTCATGGTGAACAGCGGCAGGAACGCAATGACAATGATAGTCGTGGCGAAGAAAATCGGCCGCCCGACCTCGCGCGCCGCCCGCATGACATGCATGGGCACGGTCACGCCCGGCGAAGGTTTGTGCGCCAGATGGTAAAAAATACTCTCGACCATGATCAGCGTCGAATCGACGATAATGCCGAAATCGACGGCTCCCAATGAAATGAGATTGGCCGACTGTCCGGCCAGCACCATCATCCCGAACGTGAACAACAGCGCCACGGGCACGGTCAGCGCCACGATCATTGCCGTCCGGAAGTGACCGAGAAACACATAGAGAATGATCGAGACCAGCACCACGCCGGCGATCAGAATATCGATGACCGTTTCGATGGTCGTATGAATGAGCACCGTGCGGTCATAAAAGGTCTTGATCGCCACGCCCTGCGGCAGCTTACGGGCATTGAGCTCCTGCACCTTCTCGTGAACCTTGTCCAAGACGGGCAGCGCCTTGGCTCCTCGCTGAAGCAAGACGACGCCTTCGACGACATCGTCCCGATCGTCGATACCGACCTTGCCCAGGCGCACGCGCGAGCCGATGCTCGTTTTGCCCAGATTCCTGACGAAGACCGGCGTCCCCTCTTTCTGCGTCACGACGGTGTTCGAAATGTCGTCGAGTTTCTTGATCAGGCCCATGCCGCGGATGTTGAAGCTCTGCTCCCCCATCGAGAGATAGTTGCCGCCCACGTCGGTGTTGCTCTTGGCAAGGCCGTCCATGACCTGATCGAGCGTCACGTTGTAGCTCATGAGCTGCCCCGGGTCTAACTCGACGTGATACTCCTTCGTCGTCCCGCCATAGGTGCTCACATCGATCACGCCGGGCACCCGCTTGAACTCGCGGCGGATCTGCCAATCCTGGGTGGTTTTCAGATCGGTGAGCGAGACGTGGTCGCCGGTAAGCTCATAGCGAAAGATTTCGGCGATGGCCGACCAGGGAGAAATGGTCGGTTGGACGTTTTGCGGCAAGACGGTGAGTTGCAGACGATTGAGAATTTCCTGCCGGTCCCGGAAATAGTCGGTCCCGAAGTCGAAATACACTTTGACGTCGCTCAACCCGAAAATGGAGAGCGAGCGAATTTCCGTCAGCCCCGGCATTCCCTGGAGGGCAATCTCAATCGGCAGGGTAATGGCCCGCTCCATCTGTTCGCCGGACCAGCCGGGATACTGCGTGATGACCTCGATCATCGGCGGCGATGGATCGGGATAGGCCACGACATCCAGAATATGAAACGCATAGAGGCCGCCGAACAACAGCGCAAGCCCGGCGAGACACACCATCAATCGCTGCGCCAGTGCAAACCCGACAAGTCGCTCGATCATAACAACCTTCCCCTGTGCTCACCCTGTTGATATCCGAGCACCCAACGCGAGACCCGGGCAACCGGCACCCGGCCTCACACGAGGATCACGTTGCCGGTCGGACCCTGTGGAACGACGTGTGACGCGTTATAGTCGATAGATGGAAAGTTTGGAACGGAGCACGCGAGTCGGAAACCATGCGTCTCCCGTAGAAGTGAGGGACAGCGAAACATTCGAAGAAGCTTGGAGGGAGAGACTGGCCGTGAGCCCTTCGTCGGTGGCCAGGATCGTGGGGGCATCGTCTCGTAACTCGTCCAGGTCGGGCTCGGTCGCTTGCTGCAAGTCGGCCAACGCGCCGTTCGTTTCTGCGTGCAGACCGCTCAGATCGGCCCATGAGAGACTTGCGACCACAACCCAGGCTAACAGCAAAATGAACACCCGAAGGCCCATACGAGATGAAGAGAGTGCGGCAGGGAAGATGTTCATTGGCAGGAGCGTATCACAAGCACGGGGCGCCAACAAGACGGCCGAGCATTTCTCGCGGGTGGCGGCGGGGCCCAACGGCGAATCTGACTGCACGCCACTACTGCTGCAGCCGGCTCCAGAGTTTCTCGAGCGTTTTCACAAACGCCGCACATTCTTTGTCGCTCAGATCGGAAAATAACTCTGCGACTTGCTCTTTATATTCCGTGCAGCGGGGAGAGAGCTCGCGCATGACTTTATCCGAGAGGACAACCACCGTGGCCCGGCGATCCGTCGGGTGCCGCTTTCGCACGACCAGGCCGTCCTTCTCGAGCGCATCAACGAGCGCCGTCACATTGGTCGCCGTCACGCCAAGCTCCGTTTTGAGCTCGCTCATGATCCTCGGGCCGCGTTCTTTAATCGACCCGAGAATACGCAACCGTTGTGGAGACAATCCCTTTTCCACCAATAACGATTCTGACCACCGTTGATAGGCCGGGGCAAAGCTCCACAAGAGCTCGACCAACTGGTGCCGGGGCAGCGTCGAAATGCAGGGAGACACGGCCGATTTCCCCCTGACCTTGACTGGCGAGCCTGCTGTAGGACGTCTCATCGTGCTGCCACGGTACTGCAATCGAGGGCAACATTCAACGACAATTTATTCATACTTTAATAATTCATATATTGACTAGTTTTAAAAGAATGCCGGATACTGCACGGTATGGGAATCATGCGAACGCAGTCGCACCGCATATCGTCTGAACATGTTGACCAGATCGCTTTCACCAGAGTTGACGGCGGGCTTGCTCCTGCAGCATCGGTCACGAAGAATACTTGCAAGAGGTACACGATGAACAATCTTCGAAGCGCACCATGGTTGTTTGGATTGCTGCTGATCGTCACCGCCTGCAATAGCGAGCAAGCCAGCAGCGGCGGACAAGCGCCTCCCCCTGAAGTCGGAGTGGCGCAGGTGCTCTCGAAGTCCGTGCAGCAATGGGACGAATACACCGGTCGCATCAGCGCCATCGACACCGTCGAATTGCGACCACGTGCCAGCGGCTATGTGCAGCGCGTTGCCTTCAAGGAAGGCCAGGATGTCAAACGGGGCGATCTCATGTTCCAGATCGACCAACGTCCCTATCGTGCGGCGTTAGACAATGCGCAGGCACAGCTGGCACGCGCACGCGTGGCGAAACAGCTGGAAGATATTCGCAATAAGCGCGCACAGTCGCTGATCGCCGATGACGCGATCTCGCAAGAGGAACTCGACTTGCGTCGTGCCGCGCAGGCGCAGAGTAGCGCCGACGTCCAGGCCGCCGAGGCTGCGGTAGCCACCGCCAAGCTCAACCTGTCGTTTACCGAGGTGCGCACGCCGGTCTCGGGACGGGCGAGCCGGGCGCTGGTCACCGCCGGTAATCTGGCGACAGCCGACGAAACCCTTCTCACGACGGTGGTGTCGCAAGATCCCGTCTACGTGTATTTTGACGCCGACGAAAATAGTTACTTGCGCTACAAGGAACAAGAGCGCAACAGCGAACGCACGGCCCAGGACAACGCCGTGCATGTCGGCCTTGCCAACGAAAACGGCTACCCGCATACCGGCACTGTCGACTTTCTCGACAACCAAGTGAACCCCGCCATCGGAACCGTGCGCGCCCGCGCCGTGCTGCCCAATGCCGACCGCATCTTTACCCCCGGCCTTTATGCTCGCGTACAATTCGTCAGCAGCCAAAAGGCCACCGTTCTCTTGATCGACGATAAAGCGATTCTCACCGATCAGGACCGGAAGTACGTCTATGCGGTGGACAAAGACGGCAAGGCCCAACGTAAAGACGTCGTGCCGGGCCGTATGGTCGAAGGATTGCGCGTCATCCGGTCCGGGCTTTCGGCGGAGGACAGGATTGTCGTCGTCGGCCTGCAGAAGATCTTTTACCCCGGCATGCCGGTCATAGCTACAGAGGTGTCGCCGGGGCCAACGCCCGCCACCCCCGCGCCGGCCGCCATGACCGAGAAATAGGGAGACCCGGCCGTGGACTTTTCGAAATTTTTCATTGATCGGCCGATCTTCGCGGCTGTGCTGTCGATCGTGATCTTCGCCGCCGGATTGATCGCGATCCCCATTTTGCCGATCAGCGAGTACCCGGAAGTGGTCCCGCCTGCCGTCATTGTGCGCGCGATGTATCCAGGCGCGAATCCCAAGGTGATCGCCGAAACCGTCTCGACGCCGTTGGAAGAACAGATCAACGGCGTCGAAAACATGATGTACATGAAGTCGGTCGCCGGGTCCGACGGCGTGTTACAGATGACCATCACATTCCGTCCCGGCACCGATCCCGACGCGGCCCAAGTGCAGGTACAGAACCGCGTCAGCCAAGCGCTCTCTCGGCTGCCATCGGATGTGGTCAGCTTAGGGGTGACCACGCAGAAGCAGTCGCCAACCTTTCTGGTCATGGTCCAGCTGCTCTCCCCGGATGGAAAATATGATGCGCTCTACCTGCGCAACTACGCCAATATCAAGGTCAAGGATGAACTGGCCCGCTTGCCAGGTGTCGGCCAGGTGCAGATTTTCGGCAGTGGCGACTATGCCATGCGCATCTGGCTGAATCCCGACAAGGTTGCGTCGCGCGGGATGACCGCCGGCGACGTCGTACGCGCCGTGCAGGAGCAGAACATCCAAGTCTCGGCCGGCCAACTTGGCGCAGAGCCGATCGCGAAAGGCACCGACTTCCTCATCTCCATCAATGCTCAAGGCCGCCTGCGTACGGTGAAGGAATTCGGCGACGTCGTGTTGAAAACCGGGGCCGGCGGTGAGATCGTCCGCCTGTCCGATGTCGCACGCATAGAGCTGGGCGCCAACGACTATACGTTACGCGGACAGCTCGACAACCAGGATGCGCCGCCGATCGGTATCTTTCAGGCTCCCGGCGCGAACGCCCTCACCGTGCGCGATGCGGTGATCGCCAAAATGGAAGACCTGAAGACGCGGTTTCCGCCCGGCCTCACCTACCGTTCGGACTATGACACCACGGTCTTTGTGCGCGATTCCATTCACGCGGTCGTACAAACGCTGCTGGAAGCGATCCTGCTCGTGGTGTTGGTGGTCATCCTCTTCCTGCAGACCTGGCGCGCGTCGATCATTCCGTTGATCGCCGTGCCGGTCTCGGTGGTCGGCACGTTCGCCGCGCTCTACATCCTCGGTTTCTCGATCAACACCCTGACGCTATTCGGCCTCGTCCTCGCCATCGGAATCGTGGTGGATGACGCGATCGTGGTGGTGGAAAACGTCGAACGTAACATCGAGGAGGGACGGACTCCCCTCCAGGCCGCGCATCAAGCGATGCAGGAAGTGTCGGGACCGATCGTGGCGATCGCGCTCGTGCTCTGTGCCGTATTCGTGCCGATGGCGTTTCTGACCGGCGTCACAGGCCAATTCTACAAACAGTTCGCCGTGACGATCGCTATCTCGACGGTGATCTCGGCGATCAATTCGCTGACCCTCTCGCCGGCGCTGGCAGCGAAACTCCTCAAGAGTCATGGCGCGCCAAAGGATGCCCTTTCCCGATCGATCGAGCGTCTATTCGGATGGGTCTTCCGGCCCTTCAACCACTTTTTCAAAGCAAGCTCCGACCGCTATCACGGCACCGTTTCACGGACATTGAAACATCGCGGGACCGTGTTCGCCGTCTATGCGCTGCTGTTGCTCGGGACCGGCCTGATGTTCCAAACAGTGCCGCGCGGGTTTATCCCAACCCAGGACAAGCTATACCTGATGGCCGGTGTGAAGCTACCGGAAGGCGCCTCGCTCGAACGGACCGATGCAGTGCTCAGGCAGGTGGTTGCGATCAGCAAAACCGTCGACGGCATTGCTCATGTCGTGGCAATGACAGGGCTAAACCCGCTGCAATTCACTAATACCCCGAATTACGGCATTGCCTTCCTCATCCTGAAACCCTTCGACGAGCGCCACCGCAGCGCGAAGGAAATCAGTGAGGAAATGAATCAAAAGATCTCCGGGATCAAAGAAGGGATCACGTTCGTTCTGATGCCCCCACCGATTCTCGGACTTGGAAATGGAGCCGGGTACGCGCTGTTCGTCGAAGACCGGGCCGGCCTCGGTTTCGGCGCGTTACAAAATGCCGTCAGCGGCCTGCAAGGCGCGGTGATGCAAACGCCGGGTATGGGATTCCCGATCTCAGGCTATCAGGCCAACGTTCCGCAGCTCGACGCCGAGGTCGATCGGGTCAAGGCCAAGACACAGGGTATCGCGCTGACGGAGCTGTTCAACACGCTGCAGGTCTACCTCGGCTCGGCGTACGTCAACGACTTCAACCTGTTCGGCCGCACCTGGCGCGTGTACGCGCAAGCCGACGGGGACTTTCGCGGCAAGGTCGAAGACATCGCGAATCTAAAAACGCGCAACGCCCAAGGCGAAATGGTGCCGCTCGGCTCGATGGTGAAGTTGAGTCAAACCTATGGGCCGGATCCGGTATTGCGCTACAACGGCTATCCAGCCGCTGACTTTATGGGAGAGGCAGACCCAACCAAGTTATCGTCAGCACAAGCGATGGACAATATTCGCGACATTGCTGCGAAGGTTCTTCCCAACGGCATGACCATCGAATGGACCGACCTGAGCTTTCAGGAGGCCTCGCAGGGCAAGGCGGCGCTACTGGTCTTCCCCGTCGCAATTCTGTTGGCGTTCCTGGTGCTCGCTGCGTTGTACGAATCCTGGACTCTGCCCCTCGCGGTGATCCTGATTGTGCCGATGTGCATGCTCTGCGCGCTCGCCGGCGTCAAACTCACCGGCGGTGATAACAACACCTTCGTGCAGGTCGGCTTGGTCGTGCTGATGGGCCTGGCTTGTAAGAACGCGATCCTGATTGTCGAATTCGCCCGCGAGCTGGAACTGCAAGGGAAGGAGATCGTCGAGGCGGCACTCGAAGCCTGCCGTTTACGGCTCCGCCCGATCGTGATGACCTCGGTGGCCTTCATCGCCGGCACGGTTCCACTCGTGCTCTCCCACGGCGCCGGCGCGGAGGTGCGGTCCGCCACAGGGATCACCGTGTTCGCCGGCATGATCGGCGTGACCCTATTCGGGTTGTTTCTGACCCCGGTGTTTTATGTCGGCCTACGTCGGCTGTCGGGCCGCAAACTGATTCGACATGATGAAACCTTGCCTCACGGCGTCCTGGCAAGCGCCCCTAGCCTGGACAATATTTCCCGTTGAATGCAACCATGATCTCCCACGAACAGGTCTGGCAAACTTGAGGCTGTACGTGCTGTCGCGAAGAAGGACGCAGGTCGATGGTAGCCGTCGGCAACTTCGCAAGCCCTAGGCTCGCGGTGTTGAAGATCCTGTTCGTGAACGGGAGGGGACACGGTATTTCGCCTTTCTCGGCTGTTCCATCGCGCCCTGGACAATATGGGGTACGACGGTGCGAAGATGGCGTTCAAATGCTTGGAGATGAGGCACGCAAGCCTTGTCTTTGTACCACATCGCCTCGAATGTAATCCGAGCCTCCTTACCAGCACGGTCCTCAATCCGGCAAACGCCCAGTCGATTCTCGCTTACCTTGGACTTGGGCAGGATTGCGGCCCCCATGTCGAGCGCTGCCCAATCTTCTAGTACATGATAGCTCATGGCCTTCCCTGAATATTCTTTCGGCGCGCCTTTGTGACGCCGAAACAGAGCACGCGTCACACGGGACAACCCACAGGTATCGGGGACCATGAGATAGGTCTCATTTGAAATGGCTTTGAGAGTGACTGACTCATGCCTCGAAGCCATGCGCGATCCCGTCCCCGATGGAATAAATAGCAAGGGCTCCTCGTACAGCACGGTCGTCTGCCAACGCTTTTTTCGAGCTTCCGCCACCCCAAACACATAGTCGAGCAGTCCCCGATCAAGCATCTGGTACAAATCCGTCATATTTAACTCACGAAGAACTATGTCCACTGTGGGGTGGGCTCGACGAAAGGGCTCAATCATGAGTCCGAGCAACGAGGCATCTAACAGCGGAGACATGCCGATTCGTATGAGTCCTTGAGCGGGGCGCAGGTAGGCATTTGCCTGACTGGCGAGCAGTGTGTGGGCTTTGACCACCTCGCTCATGTAGGGCAATAGGTGTTCGCCAAATGGAGTGAGCGTCACCTTGCGAGTCGTTCGAGCAAATAACCGCGCGCCCAACTCGTCTTCGAGTTGGGCTATCCCGCTTGAAAGCGTCGGCTGCGTCACACAGCACTCCGACGCTGCCGACGTGAACGAATCGGTTGAAGCGACGGCCATTACGAATCGAAGCTGACTGAGGTTCATAGGATATTTATAGGTATCACAAATCAATGATATGCAAAAAATCAATTTCTCAATAAATCATATGATGCGGTATTCCTTATATACAAGCTTGGTGAGGAAACTTTCCACAACTTAACAACGGAGGACCACATGACAGCCTATCTTGAAATTACCTTACAGATTGCGCAGCGAGATCGAGGGGCTGCGGCCGAGGTGTATCGGAAATATCGCGATCCCTTCCTCGAAAACATCGCAGGTGCCAAATTTAAGAAATTGTTGGTCAGGGAAGAAGACGTTCAGGTGCTCCACGGCTTCGACACCGTCGAGAATGCCAACGCATACCTGAAAAGTAAACTGTTCAGCGACGACGTTGTCAGCTTGCTTAAGCCGCTTCTCCAGGGGCCTCCAGACATTCGCATCTATGGTGGCGCTTAGCACGACTATTCCTAACCGGTCACAGTATTTGTCGACGGACATGTGAGCCTATGACGAAGGACACTATGAGTACTCAAAGACGAACGCTCCTATTGTGGGCCGATCATCGGGAATAGGGCAAGAAACCGCCAAGCAATTTCTCACAGCTGGCAATGCCTCGCGCATCGAGCGCGATTACTCGCTCGCGCTAAGCAGCAATTGGAGAGCGAAATTTGCGGCTCAGTTGATACCGCACAAATCGATGTATATGAGGCGAACCGGGGAAAGACTGTTAGCGCAAATTTAGCACAACGACCATTTGCGCCAACGGTGGCAATGTAGGCATCTAAAGCAGGAGCCGGCGAGTGGAATCGAACCACCGATCTGCGGGTTACGAAGCGATCCCGAAGTAATTTTTCCACCTCATTCCACACAACAACACACAGAAGAGCCTGATCCACCAGCGGGTTAGGTGGGTGGTGTTTCGTCGTGTGATGCCTAAAACCGCCGAAAAAGTGGTCTCGACGGTTACACTTTTGGGTACACTGCACGCCTCGCTTTTTGGGGGCGTGCACCCTATTGAGGTCGGGTCCACACTCGAATTCGAGAGCGGCCTACGATGATGAGAGACGTGGTGAGTTCAGCTTCGCCCACCTAAGGGAGCAATCGTCCCAAAGCCTGCTCGTTTCTTCGGTCGTTGTCGGCCAATTCAGATGCGCACATGCCATTTCGACGCGCTCTTGAATGGCTACATGCTAGCCGAAATCAGAGCAAAAGGCAGGATGACTTTCGGCTAGCGGCGACTGAAGAAACGTTATAAGCGCTTCCTGTTTGCCATTGCCCCAAGACCAAGGAGACCTGGCGCGAATAGCAATGCGGCAGAGGGTAAAGGCACAGGGGAGGCCGTAGTCGTGTTGGTGAAAGAAAAGCTTAAATCGTTGTAAACGAAGGGACCGTTATAGAGGTCCTCAAAGCTCACCAATGTTGCGCCAGGTATCCAATTATTCTGCACCCGTGCGTGGATATGTGAATCAGGGTTGAGAGAAGCGGGACCGGTGAAATAACTTCTACCAGTGTTATGCACAAACAGCTCGAACGTAAGTTTGGTCCCCGATGCAAAGCTGCCAAGATCAACGGTTGTACCTACAGGCGTTGTATGGTTGTTAAATATGAAAGTGTTGTTTAGTCGCAAGTCGTTACTGAAGGTAGCTGAGTTGCCTTGATACGTCGCTAATATATGATCAGGGGTACTGGCAAAGACCTCCATGCCTTCAGTTCCTTGAATGGCGATCGGAAAAGCATATGCTGCAGAGGCAGATAAGTTCAGTGCGACGAGAGCGACAATTCGAGCCCATGTGTTCATAGTCTTTCCTTCTCCCTTCTACTTGAACCGAGTTGATCATCACTACATCAACATATTTTGCTCATAGTATCTATACTAACATGACCGTATTTAATCGTATGTACATTTTTATGGCACAAAAACGCGATGAGAGAACGAGGGCGGCTGCCCGCCCCTTGTATGCATTTCCCTACATTCAACTTCCAGGATTGGTTCGCACACAGCGTGGGCATGGATCCAGCCCCCTTGAAATTGAGCCGCCCTCAAGACATGGTTCCGAGCGGAACAGGACCGCCTTCGCCAAAGCGGCTCGAACGCATGGGCTGATGGTCGCCGATGTTGGAGACTGGCGAGAGAAGTGCTTGCTCGGCGCTGAGAATGCGCCATGAACGCGGCCGAAAGACTAAGATGACGTGAAAAACGAGCACATCAAGAAATTGAAACAGAGGATCGGGCCTACGTCGGCTGTCGGGACGCAAACTGATTCGACATGATGAAGCCTCGCCACACGGCGTCCTGGCAAGCGCCCCTAGCCTGGACAATACTACCCACTGACTTTTTGCATGATCTCCCACGAACATGCCTCACCATTGAAATAACCTCCAACACCTGCTCGAGCGGAAAACTCCTGCCATGTTGCAAATGCAGGCCCATCACTGTCCGGAACGTTTGCTGGATGGAATGGAGAGCGTGAACTGAGAGAAGCCCGCTAGCACGCGTTCAGGTTCTTACCTGCTTGTAGTGGCCTGCTCATTCTTCTGCATGGATGAAGAACGAGGACATGGAAGACGCCAGCAACAGCACTGATCCACATAAGACCGACCGGTGTAAGAATACATGCGTCTTCATAGGGTGAGCTTCCAACTGTGGCCGCGAGGGTGAGCGTTTCATGACGGGCCATTCAATGAAACGAAGTGAACTACGATAGGGCCAGTGGAGCGTCAATTCCTAAGTCCGATGACAACGGATCCTTGGGGATTCGATCACCGACGGAGCGATTGATAATCATGGCGTGTCCTCCACACGTCTATATCGAGCCAGCAGAGCTACGTGGGTGGAAATGAGATGAGCAGGTCGGGATAATCGACCCAGGTTTCCTTTTCCGCGAGGTACCGTGTGCCTTTGAAATTGAGTCGTGAGCGCAATCGTGTGAATCCGTATGCGAGCAGTCTTTCCGCAACCGACCTGACGGCTCCCTCCGTGGTTGACTGTGCGACGCCTTCAACCACAAACGCCTCATAGATGGCTTTGCCTACGTATCCTGCAGGCATGCGGTTGACGAACACCGTCCGGTTGAAGGAGCGATCGCTCGGATCCATCCCTTCCATCTGATACCGCTCGACTAAACCCTGGGCCTTAAAGCGAAGAGGAAGTCCACTCATGTCACCCTCCAACGATAGGTCCCGAGGAATTGGTCGCCCCCCGACCGCTGAGGCAGTCGGGCTATCGATATACGTAGAGGACACTCACCTCTTCCGCAGCCCCGGTCATGAATTTTCATCGGTGCTCTGAGGCAACGTATATCTTGAAGGAGAATTTCACGCCCGATGACTCTCACTCATTCTGGGTCAACAGCCACAAGAATACTGGTCAAAATTGCTCAGATCTACAGAGGCATACAGTGCATTATACGAAGAAAAGAGGATGGATCTGTTCCTATGGAGCTTCTGGCCCTCTCACCTCTAACGTCTTTGAAAGGGACCATTGCCATGATCATGGTACTCACTCAGGACAAGGAACTCAGAGAACAACTAAGCGATACCCTCCAGCAGAGTGGTCACAAAGTCGCCGTTCCCGCGCATCGAGAGAACGGGTTCGCCATGCTCACAGACTCTCAGCCCAGCCTTATCATCCTCGACCTCCAGGTATCGGACCTCAGCGGAATAGATCTTGTACGCATGATACGTGCTCGTGGTTATGGCCGAGGAATCATCGTGTTCTCGTCGCCGTCAATGATGTCGACCCTGAGTAAGACATACGCAAGCGGCGTGAACCGTGTACTGAAGGCCCCCGTTGCAATTAATGGCCGATATGACCTGGGGGAGCTGAGATCCACGGTTAAATCATGCCTCCAGAACCAGGCAGCGAGTGCGCGCCCACCCGACCACGGCATTATTGCAAAACGTGCCTATGAACTGTACGAGGCCGGTGGCCGCCATGAGGGCTTCAACTTACAGCACTGGTTCCAGGCTGAACGAGAGGTCGGTATGCGATAGCCCCCGCTCCACCGCACTGCACTTTCGGGAGGCATTTCCACGTAACGGCTGCGCATTTTGTACCGTATGCTGTCATCCTCCCATCAACGAATAATCTAGGAGATAGGCGCCTTCTGATCCGCCATCGCTTTCTGCGAACAAAAGGCATCCGTCATATGTGGTTTCGAATTGGCAAATGGATCGAGCTGGGAGTGCATTTCGGGTCGGCAAACGAACGTGGCGGCATGCCGAGTCGGCATTTCTTACACGCGACGGTACGGTGGGGAAAGATCGAGTGGTATCACGGCCCTGTTCGCGTCAACCAGCCTGCACATCATGAGGCATCTCTTCGAGGCACCCGTTCGCCTCGTGCGCACGTTTCTTCTCAGCTGGAGGCAATGATTCAGCCGCATTTATGGCGATAGCTTGGCCTCAAGCGGCAGGTGAAACGAACGCCGTGCTGTTATCGGAGAGCTCCCACACACTGCGCAGAAGGTGATCGGAGATAGAGGAAGGTAGAGCGAATGAAGATCTACGGCTGCGCGGCGGGAAATCAATTGCTCATCGATGTCGAAGCGTGCCTGAAGATGGCCGTGCGCACGGTGGCCGGTCTGGTGCTAGGGATGCTTCTCGTCGGCGGAGTGGACGGCTGCGCGTTGGCTCGAGGGGGCTCGTCAGTCACGTTGCCGACCAGCGCATTCTTTCTTATCCCCAATGCGGAAGCATCCCGGCTTCATGCCATTGCCTTGACTCAGGAAACGCTTATGAAGACGTGTCATAAAGGTCCGGCCTGCGAAGATGCCCACTACATCCGAGGGCTGGTCGGACTGTTCGAGAATCGAAGCGATGCCATTACGGCATTCCAACAATTACACACAGCGATGCCGACGAGCCGCTACGATGTGGCCACGCTAGGATGGCTGAACCTGTTACAGGATTCCACCTCCTCTTCGGTCTCCAGTCAGGCGTTGCGCGCACAGTTGAGACAGGAAGTGTTACACACGCTGCTAGGCCCAGTGGATATGACGGCCGTGCGAGGCGTGACAACACACGACGCCCGAGTAGTCGAGCTAGGACGATAACCCTGCGATGGCATCATTGGGAAGCGCTACCCTTCATGGCCTCTTCGCTCAACCCCGCAGACACTTCGTTGGCACCGTGAGGTTGATAGACAGCGATTCGCTAGACTTGTCCAACGTGAGCATGGCAGGCACTCGCATACCGCATCGGACGGCACGGTGTGAATACTTCTGAGGGTTAGGACACCATGACAGCCCTGGCAGGCATGCAGCAGTTTCTCTCGCAAGACCTGTGGCGGATCGACGCTTCGGCCTTACCCTTACCCCGCCGTATTGCTATGCATACACTCCGGCTGGCGATCGCTGTGGTCATGGAGTTTCGCCACCGTTTGCTCGACGCCCGAGCTGCGGGTCTGGTCTATACGACCCTTCTCTCACTGGTGCCGTTTCTAGCCGTGATGGTTTCCGTCCTTAAAGCGTTTGGGGTGCACCAGCAAATTGAGCCGCTCCTGGCCCACGCGCTCGAACCGCTCGGCTCGAAGGGGCAGGAAATCACGGCCACCATCATCGCTTTTGTCGACAATCTGAAGATCGGGGTATTGGGCGTGGTTGGGGTCGCAGGGCTCTTTTACACGACCTATTCCATGATCGATAAGATCGAACAGGCGTTGAACGCTATTTGGTTGGTCCGTGAAGGACGCCCGTGGAGTCGTAAGTTCGCCGACTATTTGAGCGCCGTCCTGGTCGGGCCGTTGCTGGTGATGACGGCCTTGGGGTTGCTGGCCTCAGTACATAGCAACATCCTGGTGCAGCGTGTGCTAGAAGTCCAACCGTTCGGCTTTCTGATGCTCTGGGCCGGCCAGCTGCTTCCATTCGTGATCCTTAGCGGCGTATTCACGTTTCTTTTCAAGTTCATTCCTCATACGCATGTGCGTTTCGATTCCGCCCTTGTGGGGGGACTCACTGCGGCCGTCCTATGGGTCATCGCGGGGGAAGGCTTTGCCACGTTCGTGGCCGAATCTGCCAACTACAGTGCGATCTATTCCGGCTTTGCCGTCTTAATTCTGTTTCTCTTGTGGCTATATGCAGGGTGGCTGATTGTGCTCATTGGGGCGCAGCTATCGTTTTTTTATCAACACCCGACTGCGTACCTGTCCCGTCTCCTGTGGCAACAGGGGACACATGCCTTCCGAGAACGGTTGGCATTGAGCGTGCTGCTCGTCCTGGCCCGTCGGTATGCGGCCGGCCGGGGCCCTTGGGGTGTGAATGAGTTGGCTATTGAACTGCGATTGCCCGTTTCGCTCGTGGAGGAACAGGTCCAGCATCTGGTCGAAGCCGGCTTTCTTGGCCTGATGGCTCGCCCCGAGGGCGTCAGCCTGACCAAGCCCATCGAACTTATCTCCATCATAGAAGTGCTGAATGCCATCAATAAGGGGAACGTAGCCGACGCGACAGTGCTACTTGATGCCGACGATGCCATCCGGAAGGTGTTGAGCCGACGCGACGAAGCCGTCATGACCGCGCTGGCGGGAGACACCCTACGCTCGCTCATCGAGAGCTCCATAGGTGGGAGGCCGGGGCAAGCCGTTCCTGCGAGCGACCCATACCCTTCGTTGCCGGAGGCTGAGGGAATACTACGCATGTAGACCATCGTCGGGACGGAACACCTATGCCGTGTGCCACGCTCGCCGAGGAACTACCATAATTGAACGGATGACGTTGAATCGATGGCTCGCGGTTGGGCGATCCCGCGCACGGATCATTTACGACCAGGATGCCCCCCTGCCCACATGGCGACTAGCTTAGCTTTGTGAGCAAGAGCCACCTGCCGCGCCGCTGCCTGAGAGGCGTGGCCGTCTCGTTGATCGGTTCGGCTGTCATACGCCACAGTCGACTGGGAAGGACCAGCCTCCGTCCCTATTTCCATGATGCGATAGTGCCATCTATGGTGTTCCTGAAACAAATCAAGATCGTATTGAGCCATGATAGTGTCAAGGGCCAGGGGAAATTCTCCTCCCTGCCACTACTCCTACACATTCTCCTCGACGAGTTCCGTTTGATTGACGAGAGTCCGGCCAGGACAAGCATAGCGCTCGGCCAGCGCACCCACGCAGAATTCTACGATTTGGCACTCCTCCTGAGTCAAAGGCTGCCCAAGAGAAATCGGTGACAACAGCGTCTCAGCTAATCGGATGAACTCCCTGATTTCTTTGCGGTACGCGGTCATGTCGATGGTCCCTTCGATAAAGGTTCTTCAAAACGCGCCACGCCAAATTTTCCGTCGAGTCGTTCCACCAGGTGGCATCGCGTGCCGAAGTCGCGCACACTAGAAGGCACGGTAGACGGCCAGCAGATCACTCAGGCCCCCCGTCTTGGTCTGAAAGATAACCCGCTGCGCCCCCAATACGTCCAGCGCGGCTACTTTTTCAGTCCCCCCCATGAGTGCCTTCGTGACCAGGCTGAACACTCGCTCGCATTCTTTTTCCACCTTGCCCTTGACGACGGGGTTCACCTTCAGAATGTCCAGCATCTCCGCACGCGCGGAGGCCAAATTTTTCTGAAGTTCTACTTCGGGATAGTCCTGGTTCACGGTTTCGCTCTCACAGCTGTCAATGTACTGGGTCAAAAAGACGTACAACCGAATGAAGGTTTCCGCAATGTCGATGTGCTGTGCGGTCAATTCATGCTGAAGCATGGGCCCCTCCGTTAACGGTGGTGGAACAATCCTAATGCGTGCACTGAAACGTGTCAGGCGACGAGGTGCCATGCACGAGACGGCCGCACCTCCATCAACTCGACAGTTATGTCTCAAAGCGCGGTGGAATGGTCTCAACTAAAACCCCTGCAACGGTGTAGGCCAGATACTGGGAAGTACCGAGCTTTTTGCTGGGCCACGGCAGACTCGTGTCGATGTCACGCGCAGGCGAGCGGGTCGTCGCCTATTCGCCCGAATCACGGGGTCATCAATGCACCCGCAGTTCACACATCGCGTACTTGGCGTCCGCTCTGCCCCGCCCTCGATAGAATCCCACGAATTCTGTAGTAGCATTCCTCCACAGCGTAGACACAGCATGGTCGCTCCTCCCCTTTTTCCTCATGGCTGGCAGACGACGAGCATCATTGTAGAAATCACGGGACAAGCTGGCTGGTCAAAACAGGACACTCAAGAAATTTAAGGGGACGTTGTAAGCAGAGTATGGTGGGCCTAGGACAAAGAGAGTCGCCCATCAACCTCTGCAGGGAGATACTGATGACTGGGAACAGGAATGGCTTGTGTTTCGTCGTCGACACGAACGCGACGCGAGATTGCATGGCAGGTATTCGGTTGTCTACTGTTGCTGGACGCTATGCGGGATTAGTCACGCGTTCATAATTGGCTTCTCAGCAATCTTGCCGAAAGAGGCGGAGATCAGAGCGGAGGAAGGTGAATCCTCAGCTCCATAACGAACCGCTCTCACTGACGTGATGGGGCAAGCGATCATCCGCCCTCCCTCATGTTCTTTAAATACTAGCCCCGCACCCGAGACACCTGAAATGGAACCAGCCCTGACAAGAATGTCGTCTTCGTCGGCTAACTCGAACTTGTTCACCGTCATACTGCCCGGGCGCACCTCGTGCCAATCGCCGTCATCCAAGAGCACTCCAACAATATTTTTTATCTGCACTGCAAGGCTCATGAACTTTTCTCCATACTATTTCAGCGCCATGCGTCGCTGGGTCTGCCAGACCGATATGCCATCTGATCCCGATCGGTCGTGTATGACCGCCCCTGCCAAGAATGCACGGTTACTCAGAACTTAAGTGGATTCTCCTGCAGACCGGTAGTCTTCGACCTCCTTTTCATCACAGGTCAAATGTCGCATCTCCCCCGCCGCGCGCCGCGGCAATGATACTCTTTCCGATGCAACCACCCCGAGAGACGCCTTAGTAATTCGGGAGTCAGGACCTACATCTTTGGGTACCTTCATGCAGTTCATCTCCAGGTGAATCTAATCACTCGAGTGGTTACTTCTCACCTTGACCTTCCTCAACGGCTACTCATGGGTAGAGCCTACCAAGGGCGTGTCTCTGAGGTTGCTGCTCTGTCCCGCGAGCCCTCAGGTTACCGTGTCGCAATCGCGATGTCCGGTACACTCGACTGCATGCTCCCTTGGCGTGAGTGAGAGTGTGAACGGAAGGCCCACGTGAGGAGGTGCCTCTCCTATCCCATTGAGCCCGGCAACCGAGGACGACCTTTTACCAGCAACGGAGGGTTCTTGCGGTTAGCTTCTATTCCGGGATCTGTCGCCTCCCCACACAAAAGGCAGCGCCATCCTTGGGCAATACCATCACCCAACACATCTCCCATCCACATCGGCACCATCAGACCTTTACAGCGCAAGCAATGCATCTCACCCTCTTCGAACGATTCTTCACTATGCCGCAAAAAATCTTTTGCAGTCGAAACCTTGGATAAGGGCATGTTGTGCTGGATATCAGTGCACCAATCCCGCCAAGGCTTCGTACCCAGCAACACCTCAATGGGCACATCACGAACTCAGTCCAGGCTAAATTCTCTAACAGGGACAGCGAGTGACGGACCAATGGGGGACGCCTGCCGCATAGCAGACGCCTCTTGAATCTCCCGAGTTAAAGCACGAGCCCTGCCCAGCCCCTCGCAGGTCTACGTGCCAACAGGCTGGACCGCGCGGCGTGCGACATACACGGCGATGACCAGGGCAACAATGACCAAAACATTCCCTCCCAGGTCGAGGAGATATCGATTGAATATCTGATCGGTGACCTCTTCCATGTAGGAAATTTGAGCACCGGTCGTAAGTATGCGTCTTGTTGATGCAATGACGCAGATATAGAGAAACGGCTCCAATGTGACAACTTTGGTTTTGAGGAAGTTGATGATGGTGCGAAATAATTCCAGCAAGATGATCACAAGGAGAAGATCATGCACTAAAGACAGCACCGCTGGAATTGTTCTCGTTCCCACCGTTAACACGAATGCGTACCAGGCATGAAGGAACACGATCATGCCAATCAGGAGGAAACTCAGCCCGGTGGAGATGTACCCCCATCCGTCCAGCCTTTCCATCAGGCCGATAGTTGGTCCGCTCAGGGCACGATCGAAAATCGACCACCGCGTCACTGTTTCGGCATGTCCATCTTTCATCAATGTCGACATATTTCCTTTGGGCAAGATACTAGGAGGCGGTTCTGTACACGTATACTGAGCCCAACGCTGTGGTAAAGCTGGTCAAAATTGCTCAGTTGTCATGGCTCATGACTCTGCGCCGGTGTGACGAAAACAAGTCCTAGGAGCAACTCGGGGCTTGCGATGCTGCGATGCGGTTGGGGAGTGGTGATGGAACTACGGTACGGGGCTCATCTACAGGCAGTAGCGCGGTAGAAAACCTCGCTTCTGTCCTCGCCGCTACACACTGTTGTGTTTCTCGATACCCTTATGTGGCGTGAACGATGAGGGGTGACACTCTCTCGAGGTGTTCGACCCATTCCTGCAATGAATGGGTGTAGTGCGATCGAAACATCGTGTTGCGTGATCTCCTTTGATGACATCTTTTATTGCATTCACCTTTGCCCTATCCGTGAATGCTAGTCGTGCAGGACGACATTCAGCAGAGAACTATGAACATGCATGCCGCCGTTGTACTCAATGAAACCGAGCTTTCTGAATTTGTTCATGAAAAAGCTAATACGTGACCTTGTAGTGCCCACCATTTCAGCCAAGGTTTCCTGGCTAATTTTAGCGATGACAGGCTCAGGCTTACCCTCCTTTCCGAAATGAGCCAGCAACAGAAGCACTCGCGCCAATCGTTTCTCGCTGGAATTAAACAGGTGATCCACTAAGTCGGCCTCCATGCGGGCATTTCGAGAGAGCAGATAGGCCATAAACAATTCAGAGAACGTAGGCTCTTCATGGAGCACGCGAATCATGGCCGCCTTGTCGATACGGACAATGACGGAAGCATCCAGGGCAGTGGCAGCAGCCATACGCAGAGGCTGGCCCGCGAGACAGCCCTCCCCAAAGAAACCCGTCCGTTCTAAAATACCCACAACCGCTTCCTTGCCTTTTGCTGACACTACGGTAAGTTTGACCCGGCCCTCCTGAATATAGAAGACGGCGTCGGCAACATCGCCCTGCGAGAAGAGGATGTCTTTCTCTTTATACCTAATAATGGTTTTGCCGACCCCCATTTTGGAAAGAAAGGTCTTCGCATTAAAGCTGGCAAGTCGTTTGTTCGTCATAATAATCCCGGCCTAGCACGTGGTTGACTATAGTGCATCGATCTGTTCAGACGAACCCCCCATGGCTTACGAATCCAACTGATTGTACGGTCGTCAGGATAACGGGTGGCCCGTACGATATCAAGAATTGGAACCCCAATCGATGCAAAGCAGACTGAAGGAATCGGCCTATGCCAGTGACAAGTCAAAACCATGCCGCTGAACTATCCATCCGTGCCCATGGAAATAAATGAGAGAGTTGATGCTCTCGCACCGCATTGGTGAGATGCTGGTCTCAGACGCAGTTCCCAAGCGCCGGGCAGCACGAGGCACGTTATGCGATAGGGCGCCAAGCCAACCGGAAGGATACCCTCGTGATCAAGGAAATGTTGGACCCGGAGAGGATACTCGTGGTTCACAATTTTCTGGCAGAAGAGCAATGCGCAGCACTGATTCGACGGAGCGAGGCGCTTGCCTATGAAGCAGGAACCGTCGGCGGTGTCGTAAACGAGAATATCCGTAACAATGAGCGCGTGATCATCGATGATGCGTCTCTGGCTGCACAGTTGTTTGAACGCGCGGCACCCTTTCTCCCGCCTCTCCTTGAGGACCATCGTTTGGTTGGATTCAACGAACGGTGGCGTTTCTATCGGTATCAACCGGGACAGACCTTCAATCCGCATCGGGACGGCTCGTATGCACGGATGCAGACCGGGGAAGAAAGTAAATTGACGTTTATGATCTATCTCAATGAGGGAATGGTTGGCGGGGAAACGAAGTTCTTCGCGGACATTGAGCACGCATTCCAACAACCTCCCCGTCCATACCTTTCTGTTCAGCCGAAGGTGGGCACGGCGCTAGTATTTTTGCATTCTATCTGGCACGAGGGTGCAGTCGTGCAGAGCGGACAGAAGTACGTACTCCGCACAGATGTCATGTATGGGTCTCAATCCCACTCTTCAGCCCGCGCCTAGCGAAGTCTAGTCTGACATCGCTCTATTCTGCAGCAGCGGGGCTGGAATCACCATCGATCATCCCGACCACTCTCCGATGAACTGGGCTTGCACCAGAATAGGGCGGAGCGTGAGCACAAGCAGGATACCCCCTTTCAGAGAAGCCTACCTGGAGTGGAGGCAGAATAGTGGCAACGGCTATTTCTGAAACAAAAATGGCTCCTGTTCGGTCCGAACAAGAGCCATATCCTCAACTGCTTCGAATGGAGCCGGCGAGTGGAATCGAACCACCGACCTGCGGTTTACGAAACCGCTGCTCTGCCAACTGAGCTACGCCGGCTTACGGGAAGCGACAGAAGTCGCACGAATCGGAAACGCGATCTTACTCAGGACGGGAAACACCTGTCAATGCACAGATGCAATCTGCGCAGAATTCTCTTCTGGATGAGCATCTCCGTCCGAAGAACCATCCACTCACTGTCGTAAGTCCTGTGAGACGGACAGCGGTCGGCTAGATCGCCTTTAGCCATCACTGTGGCTTTGACACAGGAATCACGCGCAGCGATGACCGTTCCCCCGATTGGGGAAAGCAGAGCGTGTGTTGTGCATTCCCGGATTGCGTTTGCGCGACGGTACTGACCTGTCCATGCACGTAGGCGCAAAGTTCACCGGTGAGCACCGACCCGTTCTTATCGAGATCGGCAGCTCCACGCATGCCCTTCAGCAGGAAATAGGTGAATAGGCCATGCTGTCCCGGTTGATAGGCCTGCGCCTCCTGCACGGTTGAATTCCCCACCATCAACATCATACGGTCCTGCTCTCCACCAGAGTCTTGCGGAGTCCACCGGGGTGGCGCCACTCGCCCCGGATCGGAACCGGGCGACGGCTCCAGGGACAGGTCCAACATCACCACCGCCTGCTTCACCGGCGCACTGGCCAGGGCCCGCTGCAGCCGGGCCAGAGAAAACGCTCGTGCTGAGCCGGATAGGGTTCCATCATAGGGCAACAACGAGACGGCGCCGCTCTCGTGATCAACCACGCCCCGCCCGGCAATATAGATGTATGCCGTGCTTTGAGCTCCAGCCTGCTTAGGTAACCATTGCTCAAAGGTTTCGATCCAGTCATCCTTCAGCCCTTTGGCGTCAAGCA
>WBZQ01000384.1_pt1 | contig 36404 bp, 38 predicted proteins | sample 5204251 | NCBI WGS metagenome assembly WBZQ01 (sample SAMN12412402, study PRJNA552823) | activated sludge metagenome | isolation source: activated sludge from nitrification reactor of wastewater treatment plant... | place: USA: Virginia | collected 2017-09 | reverse complement strand
GAAACATGGCAAGTTGACCATGACGACGACCGGCAAAGGGCTGAGCGTCTGATGACGATCTGCGTCGTGGATGGTCGTGGTGGGGGACTCGGAAGTCGAATGATCGAGGGGATGCGCGCCCTTGCGGCCGAAGGGCATGCCATCATTGGGCTGGGGCTCAATCCCATCTCCGCTGAGGCCATGGCGCGTGCCGGAGCGACCTCCACGGAAACGGCGCCTCAGGTGATCCATCGACAGCTCCATGCCGCGGATATGATAGTCGGTTCGTTGAGTCTTCTCATGCCGGGAGCGATGTTGGGAGAAGTCACCCCCGTGCTTGCGCAAGTTGTGTTGGCCTCCCCTGCAAAGAAACTGCTCCTCCCTGTGAACAAACGGCAGGTCGAAGTCGTCGGCGCCGAGGGACGAACCCTCGATGCGTTAATCGATCATGCCGTTCAACGCATTGCGGTTCTCCTCAGATCGGCCGACTGAGGCGGATCGTTCATCGCGTTCTCTTCCCTGACAATCAGATCACGAAGGTCTGAAGGTGCCTCCAGGGGCGCCCGGTGGCTTATGGCGAACACTTGTTCGTTCGGTTGATCTGATGGGGGCACCTATGAATCGGTGGGCCTGGTGGTTTGGGGTCGTACTCGTGATGTGGTCTGGCGACTTGACAATGCTTGTGTATGCCCATAATCCGGATGTGCCGGATCTGGAGGTGCCTGAAATCACCGTCGAAGCTGATCGGCCGGTGGCGGCCTCCTCTCAGCAGTTCATCCCCGACAAGGAATACCTCATGCAGCCGCAGGGCCGTCCGGCGCAAGTCTTGCGACTCATCCCCGGGTTCATTGCGGTCGAACATTCGGGCGGAGCCGGAAAGGCCGATCAGTACTTCCTACGCGGGTTCGATGCCGACCACGGCACCGATGTCGCGTTCTTCACCGACGGCATGCCCATCAACCTGCGCAGTCATGCCCACGGGCAAGGCTACACCGATCTGAATTTCATCATTCCAGAAACCATCGAAGGCGTGGATGTCTATAAAGGGGCCTATCTGCCCGAGTATGGAGATTTCGCAACAGCCGGCGCCGTGAATTTCCGCACGCGTGAGGTGGTGAAAGAAGGGCTGGTTCAATCGGCTGGCGGCCAGTTCAACACTCAGCGCCATCTCCTGATGTTTTCGCCGATCAAGGATACGGTGCGAACGCTGTTTGCGGCCGAAGGCTACTACACCGACGGGCCGTTCCAGAACGACAACCGGTATTTCCGTGGGAACCTGCTCGGCAAGGCTACGATGAATCCGCTGGGGCGTGACGAGTTGGTCATCACCGGCACATTTCAGAAATCGCAATGGAACGGGTCTGGCGAGATTCCATTGCGGGCGGTGCATGACGGATCGTTGGATCGATTCGGCTCCATTGATCCCAGCGAAGGCGGGAAGACGCTCCGCAGTACGGCTCGCCTGAATTACCATTATGACATGCCGTCGGGTGGCCGGTTCTTCGCCAATGCCTATGCCCAGTATTACCGATTCGATCTGTTTACAAACTTCACCTTTTTTTTGAACGACCCGGTCACCGGCGACGGCTTTCAGCAATCGGACCGGCGCGTGGTCTACGGCGGCGACGTGGGCTACAAACAGCTCGTGCGGTTCTTCGACATGGACGGGGCCGCGACAGTGGGTGTTCAGGCACGGGTCGACGACATCCACGCACGCCTGGGCCCGCAAGTCAAACGGGTGCCGTTGGGGACACGCGTAGACAGCACGATTTTTGAAGCGTCCTACGCACCGTTTGTGAAACTGGAACTGCAGCCAACACCGTGGCTGCGATTGGCGGGAGGTGTCCGCACCGAAGTGTTCACGTTCGACGTGCGAAACCGCTGCGCGACTTGTGCGGAACAGCCGTCCGGCAATGCGAGTTCGGGCCTGGTGCTGCCGAAAATGAACGTCATTCTGGGGCCCTGGTTCGGGACGGAGTTCTTCGCCAACTATGGCGAGGGGTATCATAGTAACGACGCCCGCTCCGCCGTGGCGCAGGCGGCCTCACCCCTCGCCAAAGCGAGAAATTACGAAGTCGGCGTTCGGTCCAAGCCCTGGGGGCCTGATGGGGTCGAACTGATCGCGACCCTGTGGGCACTGGATCTGAAGCAGGAATTGGTGTTCGTCGGCGATGAAGGGACGACGGAAATTCGAGGCGCGTCGCGCCGGCGTGGCATGGAGGTCGCCGTTCGGGGGCAGGTCTGGGGACCGCTCTACTTCAACGGCAGCGTGACTTGGACCAAGGCGGAATTCACGAACGGAAATGCGATACCCCTGGCGCCGGAGGTGACTGCCTATGGAGCGCTGCTGCTGCGTTGGCCGGAAGGGTTGACCTCCCAGCTGCAAGCCACCTATCTCGGTGTTCGACCGTTAGTCGAAGACCGCAGTGCAAAAGCGCCCTCCTGGACCACGTTCGACCTTTCGGAGCGATACCAACTTCCCGTGAAACTGCCTCACGGCCGGTTGGAAGCGTTCCTCTTCGTGCAGAATCTTTTCAATACGAAATGGGAACAGGCCACATTCTTTTTTGACTCCCGCTTGCGTAACGAAGCGGCCGGTATCGCCGACACGCACTTTGTGCCGGGGAATCCACGGTTTGTGATGGGTGGCCTCGCCTGGTACTTCTGACAGGCTGCTGAAAATGCCCGCCAGCATCGTTCTCGCCTCGGCATCATCCTCGACGTACTGCAAGGGTACGCCTGCGGTGCTGCCATCGGCTGTGGCCTTGCTGGACGGACATTTTGAGTAACCTGTCACGCAATGGCTCGATCTGCACGGAGTAGATACGCCTGCGGTCTGTTCTCGCCTGCGGCCTTGTTGGCAAGCCGTTTTGAGCGATCGCGAGGGAGGACTGCCGAGAAGTCCGTGCTGCTCGCGGCGACGGTTTCACCGTTGATTGAACGTATGGATCGCCACCATGTACCATCTAAATGGTTCGGTAACCTTGGTCTGGAGCGGCCGTGATCCTTCCTCGTGAGTATTTCTATCGCCCCACCCTCGAGGTGGCTCGTTCGTTGGTCGGGAAGTACCTTGTCCGCGAGCAGGACGGTCGGCTGATGGCCGGAAGGATCGTCGAGGTGGAAGCTTACATCGGCACAGAGGATAAGGCCTGCCATGCTTCGAAGGGACGGACGGCACGGACCGACGTATTATTCGGTCCGCCGGGGCATGCCTATGTGTACCTCTGCTACGGCATGTATGAAATGTTGAACGTGGTCACGGAGCAGGAGGGCTTTCCGGCGGCGATACTTCTGCGAGCGGTGGAATGCGAAGGGACATTGATTGATGGGCCAGGACGGTTGACTCGCGCCTTCGATATCGACCGCCGATTGAATCGCTGTGACCTGACGCTCGGCCAGTCACTCTGGATTGAGGATCGTGGCGAGGCCCTACCGGCCGGCCAGCTCAACTGCCATCCGCGTATCGGTGTGGATTACGCCGGCGAGTGGGCGCACAAGCCATGGCGGTTTCGTCTGACGACGGAGACGTCCAGGCCTCGCCGTCCCATCGCCAAACGGTCGCTCCCCAGGAAATAAAAAAGGGGAAGCCGGTGTGCGGCTTCCCCTTCATAGAACGGAATCGAGGAACAAAAACTAGTCGATCTTACGCTCGCCGGTGATCTTGGTGGCGGAGGTCACCGGTGGCTCGATCTTGATCTGCGGACCCTGCACGTTCGGCAGACGGCCTGCGCCCTGACCTTCGGTGATTCGCGCATTGTCCGACTTGATCAGTTTCTGCTCGGCATGCTTGGTGGAATCAGCAGACTTCAACAAAGTGGACTCCCCACGAGCATCCTTCTGTCCAGGATCATTGGCCGTCGGCTGTCCGTTGACCGGGCTGCCGTCGTTCTTCATCGGATAACCTTCGTGCTTCGGCAGTAGCGCCGGGTTTGCGGAGGCCATCGAACACAGAAACAATACACCTGCAAGGGTCGCGACGCTGCCGATCACGAGTTTCATACCCCTACTCCTTTGAAAGAATGTGAAAGTATGGTGGTCGAGTATATAGACGTTAAAAGCCTTAAGAGTGCCGGAATCTTAGCTTCCTGAAGAGGCCGTGTCAAGAATAAAGGGGGGTGGGGAACGGGTGGTCCTGAGGCCGTCCAGTTGCTCGCAGACCGCGCACGATCAGAATGTGCTCGGCCCATGCGCGCAGTTGGACGGCCTCAGGACCACCCGCGTAGGTATAGGTGTTTGAGAAGAGGGAGGGGGGGGCGGTGAGCCTGCGGGGGACCTGCGTTGCTCGCACAACGCGCGGCCTCGGAAGGCCCTCGTTGGACGTGCGCACGAGGAGGCTCACCTCGGCCTGTCCGTTGAAGGCGAAGAATGCTGGAAGGTAGCCCATACGCAGGTGGACGGTCTCGATGACCATCCGCGGGGTATGGCCTGCGCTAGGAGAGCGACTCGCTTGGAATCAATGAGCAGACACCCGTGTTGGTAGGACGTAATCGTTCTGAAACAGATGAGGAATTAGGAGGCGGCGGTGGGGCGACGCGGCGGGCGGCGTCCGCGGCCACGGTAGCGGTGTACAGGCCCACGGCTCACACCGGGCAGGCGGATCGTCACCGTCGTGCCCTCGCCGGGGGTGCCGGAAATTCCGATATTGCCCTGATGTTCCTCGACAATCTTTTTGACCGTGGCGAGACCCAGGCCGGTGCCGGATCGCTTTGTCGTAAAGAACGGCTCGAAGACCTTGTCGACATGTTCCGGCGGGATCGGCGTCCCGTTGTTCTTGATGAGGATCTGCACTTCCAGATGTTTTCCGGCCCGCTGGTTGCTCATGGTGATCGTCAGGATACCGCCCGGGGTCATGGCCTCGATCGCATTCTTGAAGATGCTGAGGAAGACCTGCTGCATCTTGGCTTCATCGGCGCGCACCGGCGCGAGGAGCTGCGGATATTCTTTGACCACTTGAATGCGGGTGGCTTCGAGTTCAGTGGCGACGACCGTCAACGCGTTTTCGACCATTTCAGGAACGCGGCAGAGCCGGCGCGTGAGATCCAGCGGTTTGGCGAAATCGAGGATTTCGTTCAGAATGGCTTCGATACGGATCAGGTCGCGCATCGCGTTTTCGACACGGGTTTGCGGGTCGAAATCGAGAATGCCCTCCGCCGTGACTTCTTCCAATTGCGCGCGGATCGAGCCCAAGGGTTCCCTGATTTCAGTCGCGAGGAACGCGCTGAACTCTCCAATGGCGGCCTGGCGCTCCTGTTTTCTGATGACCGGCTCGGCGGAGATCAGTGCCGTGGGACCGGCTTCGGAATCTGGCGCGCCTTCGGCCTTCGGAGCACCAGTCGCCGCCGGCGGCGCAGCCTGGAGGAGATCGACCAATTTGAGGTTGATCGGCTCGAGCAAGCGGGCGTCGGTGACCGCATAGCGGTCTGCTTCCTTCGAGGCCAGCGTGATGGTTCCGCCGACTTGGCCGCGCAAGAAGAAGGGCAGCACCAACGATGACTGGAATCGGTCTTTGTATAAATGCTTGTGATCGAGAAAGCGGCCTTGCGTGGAGGCGAGGTCATGGTCGACCCGCGGCTTCCGGTGACGCACCACCCAGCCGGCAGCCGAGGCGTCGAGCGTCAGTCGCTGGCCTGCTTTGAGATCCTTTTTCTGATCTTTGGGATCAGTCTTTTGTTCCCCGGCGATGCCCAACACTTCCACATTGCCGGCCAGCGGGTCATAGGAGCCGATCCAGGCGCGATCGAACGTCAGGGTTTGGCTGAGCTCATTCAGCAGGGTGACGATCTTTCCCTGAATCTCGGGTGTCGCGTGAGACGTCGGAGGCGTGTAGACATCCGGCGCGGCCATGACCGGTTGCGGTTCCTGCACCACCAGCGGACGGCTGAGCAGCACATTCAGGTCGAAGAGGTTGTCGCGCTCGAGGGCCTTGGTGATGTCATCCCCGGCTTGCTCGAGCATGGTCTTGTCTTTTTTAGCGTAGACCGCGTTGTCTTTCCGGCCGATGACCAAGAATCCATAAGTGCGATTGCGGTGGCGGAGCGGCACGCCGAGGAGCGACTTGGCGCCAGGAGTGATCAAGCGAAGACGCATCGTGCGCGACGCTTCGGGGTCATTCCCCACCAGCACGGCCGTCAACACCTTCTGTGCCGACAAGGTGCGGCCGATCGATTGGACGTCGCGCGGGGTGAATCCTCGATGCACTTGCGTGGTCAGCGGCCCCTGTTCCTGGTGGAAAATCGCGACCAGTGCGGCATCGGCCGGCAATCCGTTGAGGACGGAGGTCAGGGTGCGTTGAAGATGGGTGTCCGCTGTGGCTTTCGCTGATTCGACTGGGGGACTCATCGACCTCTATGCAGGATGCTTCCGACTATGCAGGGGGCGGCGATTGTCGATCAGACTCTCGAGCTGATCGTGAACCCTGACCCGCTACACGTTCGAAACACGATGCTCGTTATAGGTTGTGCGCTCTCCGCGGTGAAGATCGAGCGTCGGGGCGCATTGTAACAGTCATAGGAAAGTAACTCAAGGAAAGTCGCTGCGCTCACGAGTGCTCTGATCCATCGGGATTGATGATGGTCGGCGGGCGTTGCGTACGATGGCTTGGTTCGACCCGGCTCTGCTCAACCACCAGGAGCATGTTGAGAATACTGCTGACCAGACTGATGACAAGCGCGCCCCAGAACGATGCGCCGAACCCGGTCACGGTGAACCCTTTGACCAACGCCGCCGTCAACTGCAGTAACAAGGCGTTGATGACGACCATGAACAGGCCGAGCGATACGACGATCAGCGGAAGCGCCAGCAAGTATAAGAGTGGGCGAATCAGGCTGTTCAACAGTGTCAAGACCAGCACGGCCGCCACCCCGGCCCCGAGACTGTCGGACTCGATGCCGGGCACGATGGTCACGGCCAGAAAGACGGCGAGGCCCATGATCAGGACCCGCATCACCAGGGGGCGAAAGCCGTCGCCGTCCGGCCTGCTGTGCTGGTTGTGCGAAAGTTGAAACACGCGCATGGTTCGTTATTGGGCGGCCTTCGGTTGGGAATCGGAATAATGGACTTCCGTCGCCGTCAGACCATCAGTCCCTTTTTCCGCTTCGACCACCACCCGGTCTCCCACTTGAGGCGGACTCTTCGGGCGGCGCAGATTGCGCACCTTGTATTGCGTTTTATCGGTGAGACGAACCGAGACGATCTGGCCTTTGGGCGTTTTGACTTCCATATGAGTTGCATCGATGGCCGACACGACGCCGAGCACATGCTGACCACTGCCATGGGCGGACACGACAGCCGGGGCGCAGATGAGGAGTAGGGCAAAAATGAAGAGGCGAAGGAATGTCACGGGAAAATCCTTTCGTTGAGGCATTAATGGCGGTGCGCGCCGGTCGCGCTGGAGGCGGCGTCGTCGTCTCCGCCCAGAAACTGATCGATCAGGGCTTCGTCTTGTAATTCTTTCTTGGTCTTGGGATTCAGCGCGGCCATCTCCTGTAGCTCTTCCTCGGTCACGCTGGGCAGATGGCGGATGAAGTGCACGAGTTGCCAGCTTCCACTGTCCTTGGCCGGATCACCGGTGCCCCAGCCGGGCATGGCGGTGAAGCGGATGCCGTTCTGGATGATGAAAAATAGCTCGCCATCCGACATCGTCTGCGTCTCGGGCAGGCGGAGATCCGGAGACTTTGGGTAGACATTCTTGCCGATCACGGTGTCCCCGCTGCCGTTGTTGGCATGACAGGAGGCGCAATGGTCGGCAAAATGGGCGCGGGCGTCCTTCATCAACTCTTGCGTGACGGGCAAGGGGTTGCGGAGTCGCCTGTTCTCAAAGGGAATGGCCAGGTGCCGAAGTTGTCTGGCGAGCAAGACTTCCAACTCGTTCGGTTCGGCCTTGGCGCTAAAACCGGTCGAGTAGGATTGGTATCCGAACCACCCGAGGATGCCCAGGGTCGCCAGGAAACCGATCATCAAGAGTCCGCAGAGTTTCTTCATTAAAGACAAGCCTTCCCGCGCAGGCATCGCGCCTTTCACCACTATACAGCCTCATTGGAATGAATGCCAATGGACCGCCTTTGCCACAAGCCGAACCGCGCGTGCCTATGCGGAGGCCGGTGCAGGGGTGAGCAATCGCAGCAGCAGGAGCGCAGTGACCGGCACATACATGAGCAGGCCGGTGGTGCCTTGGAGTGCTTCACCGATCCAGAAGGTGACGGCCAGGTTGAAGATCAGCACGCCGTAGTAGAGGCCCACGCCAAGCAGGAGACGGTGGGTGGTGGAAGGCGTCTGGGGGGGCAGCGCGGAGGGGAGGCGGCGGTCGAGCGGAAAGTAGAGCAGCAGCGAAATGGCGCCGACCACGGCCCATCCCGCGTAGTTGGCCATCGGCACGCCGTAATGCACGCCCGGGTCCGGATAATAATAGATCTTGCCGAGAAACCAGCGGTCACCGCGGAGTGCCACCGGATCGATCACCATGTCGATCAAAGCAAAAAACAAGACGGTCAGCATGAAGACCGGCCATGATGTGCGCTCGGCAAGGCTGAATGAGAGCTGGAGGAGTCGCCAGCCTGGTCTCCGATCACCCGGTGCCATCGGCAGGAGCAACAAAAGGGCGAGGCAATAACTGGCGAAGAGCAAAAACGAAAACGAGATCGAGTCCATGAACGGGATATTCGAAAAATAGAGTTCCTGACCGACCGTGGACCCATTGTAATGGTACCACCCGAACGGAATGCCGTTACGCGTCGAGGAATATTCACAGACGAAGGCGGTGATCCAGCTGATGAGCCAGAAGCGCCAGGTCCGCGGCCAACCGATGAGTGCGATGGCTGACACGAGAAAGGCCACGAGGAAGGCAAAGACGTAGGGGCGGAGGAGGATGGTCTTTGCCAAGAGAACGAGAAATTCCATTCTGCGTTGATCCTGCGAATGATCAAAAAGGCCAGCCAACAAGGCCGCAGGCGACGACAAGACCGGAGGCGTACCGGTTCTCACCCACCCACCCCGAGCTGCCGGGACAGCTCTTACTCCGAGGGCACGTTGAGGATCTTGTCAAGCCGAGCACGCAGTTGGAGGGCTTTTTCAGCATTCGACTAGGCGTAGCCATGCGTCCGGAACCATCGCACCGCCTTTTCCAAGGCAACCTCCACCGGCGTTTGCGGCAGGCCTAGCTCCCGGATCGCTTTGCTGCAGTCGTAATGCATCTTGTATTTGGCCATCTTTACCCCTTCGAGAGGAATCCGCGGCGGGACGCCGGTCAGGTTCGCGATCCATTGATTGGCATAGGCCAGGGGCAGGATCGCCAGGCGTGGGAGTTTGACGGAAGGCGCTTTCACTCCCGTGATCCGGCTGAGAATCTGAAAGACCTCGTTCAGCAACAAGTTCGTAGTGCCGAGAATGTAGCGCTCGCCCTGACGGCCTTTCTGCATGGCGAGCAGATGGCCTTGCGCCACGTCGTCCACATCGATGAGGTTCATGCCCGTTTCGATATAGGCGGGCATGCGGCCCTTCATGAAATCCACAATGATCTGGCCGGTGGGCGTCGGCTTTACGTCTGCTTCTCCGACCGGCGCGCTGGGGTTCACGATGACGACCGGTAGGCCCTCGCGCGCCAGCTTCAGTACTTCCTGCTCGGCGAGGTATTTGGATCGTTTGTAATGTCCGGCCATCTGTTCGAGGGAGACGGGCGTGTCCTCGGTGCCCAGCCCTCCGCCGGGCGGCAAGCCGATCGCGCCGATGGTGCTGCAATAGACCGTGCGCTCGATGCCGACCTCGCGGGCGGTTTCGAGCAGCGTTCTAGTGCCGGTGACGTTGATGTCGTAGAAGATAGAGGGATCTTTGGCCCAGAGGGCGTAATGGGCGGCGACGTGATAGAGCTGGCTGCAGCCGGTTAAGGCCCGGCGAAGCGAGTCGCGATCACGGAGGTCTCCGTGGACCTGTTCCACCGGGAGACCGGCCAGGTTCTGCAGATCGGCGCCTTTGCGGGAGATGACCCGGACTTCCACGCCGGCCTTCACCAGCGCGCGTGCCACGGCCCCGCCGACGAATCCCGTTGCACCGGTAACGAGTGCATTCATAACGAAGAGCGTATGGCTAATGGCTCATGGCGTATAGCATGGACAAGATTGGCTCTATTATGTGCCATAGGCCATACGCCATAAGCTCTCAGTTTTTTCTGGAGGTGATATAGCGCGCGATCTCGCGGAGCGGATCGGCTGAGGGGCCGAATGTATCCAGCCGGCCGATCGCGCGGGTCACGCAGTCGTCTGCCAGCTTGCGCGCGCCTTCGACGCCATAAAACGTCGGGTATGTCTTCTTCCCGCGCTCCGCATCGGTATTGGGATTCTTGCCGAGTTCCTCGCGCGTCCCGGTGACGTTCAGCACATCGTCGGCGATCTGGAAGGCCAGGCCGATGTCCTCGGCATACCCGGTCATGTCGTCGAGCTGTCGATCGGTCGCCCCGGCCGTAATTGCACCCATGCGCACGGCGGCGCGAATTAGCATGCCGGTTTTATGCTTGTGGATGTTCTGCAGCGTGGGGAGGTCGATGTCCTGATTTTCGGCCTGAATGTCGAAGACTTGCCCGCCCACCATGCCCATGTTGCCGGAACCGTAGGCCAGCTCTTGAAGCATACGCACTTGCCGGGTGGGCTCACAGCCTTTCATGAGCTCGGGCCGGCTGATGAGGTCGAAGGCCATGGTCAGCAGGGCGTCGCCGGCCAGAATCGCCATCGCTTCGCCGTACACCTTGTGGTTGGTTGGTTTGCCCCGGCGAAAGTCGTCGTTGTCCATCGAGGGCAGGTCGTCGTGAATCAGGGAATAGGTATGGATGAATTCCAGCGAACAGGCCACGGCCATCAGTCCGGGCGGGGTCGAGCCGAGTGCCTCGGCGGCGGCAATGGTCAGAATCGGTCGGACGCGCTTGCCGCCCGCCAGCAAACTGTAGCGCATACTCTCATGGAGGGCCGTGGGAGGGGTGGCAGCCGGAGGGCTGACCTGATCGAGAAAACGGTCCACTGCCAGCCGCTTCTGTTCGAGATACTCTTTAATGTTCATGGGTAGATACGGGACATTCACGATGAGTGGATGGGAACCGGCGGAGAGTAGCAAAAGGGTCGAAGGGGTGTCAATTGAGAGGGGTGGCACCTGCAAGCAGCTTCTCGCTCGCAGAGCGCGCACCAAGAACAATCATTAGCTGAAATATATGGCGGTGCTCGCTCGATGCGCGCGGTAGAGCCGCTAGCAGGTGCCACCCCTACCTGGGAAGGAAACGAGCGAGCTTGGAGGGGGCATTGTAGGTCGCGGACCGCGCACGATCAGAATGTGCTCGCCCGCTGCGCGCAGTGAAGAATGGGCTGGTAGATCCCGGGCGGAAAGTGAGAAAGCCAGGTGTCGCGATCTAAGCAGGCACAGCTGTCTACCCAGTTGATTTCCCTGCCTGGAAGGGGTATCCCTCAGATGAATCAATCCAGGGTGTACCATGAGGAAACACATCCAAATCACTGTTCCCCAAGACCGCGTGACATCGTTTTGCCGAAAATGGAGTATCGCCGAGCTGGCGTTATTCGGCTCGGTGCTACGGGACGATTTCCGGCCTGACAGTGACGTGGATGTCCTCGTGACCTTTGCGCCGGGTACCCGCTGGGGCTTCGAGCAAATGCTGGACATGAAAGCGGAGCTCGGGGATCTACTTGGACGTCCGATCGATCTGGTTGAGAAACAACTCATAGACGAGAGCCCGAACTACATCAGGCGAAAGCACATTCTGGCCCACATGGAAACCATCTATGTGGCGGGATGATGCGTACTTGCTTGATATGCTGATCGCGGCAAAGCGCGTCATTGAATTCCGTGCGGATCTGTCATGGGAACAATTCCAGCAGAGCGGCCTGCATCAACACGCGATTACCAAAGCGCTGGAAAATATCGGAGAGGCTGCCGGCAAGGTCTCTGAAGAAGCCAGAGCCAAGTTGCCCGCAGTCCCCTGGAAACAGGTGATCGCCATGCGCCATCGCATCGCACACGACTATTTTCGCCTCGATCTATTGCGAGTCTGGGAGATCACCCTTCATGATGTTCCCGCGCTGATCGCGGCGATTGAGCCGCATATTCCGCCGGAACAGCCCTGAGCCGCTTCCTGTTATCCCTCAGCGGCGTCTACTTATCGGAAACTCGCATGCCTACATTGACTTGGATCGGAAAAGAAGCGGTGGTCAATCACCACCAGCAGGTGCCGTTTCACTTGCTCAAAGATGTGCCGGAACTTGCCTGCGGGGAGCCGGGCGACGGCAATCTCATTGTGCAGGGCGACAACCTGGTGGCCCTCAAGGCGTTACTCCCCTATTACGCCGGCCAAGTGAAGTGCATCTACATCGACCCGCCCTACAACACGGGCAACGAAGGCTGGGTCTATAACGACAATGTGAACAGTCCCTTGATGCGAGAATGGCTCGGCAAGGTCGTCGGCAAGGAAGGCGAGACGCTCGACCGCCACGATCGCTGGCTTTGCATGATGTACCCAAGGTTGGCGCTGCTTCGGCAGTTTTTGCGGCAAGATGGCGTGATCTTTGTAAACATCGATGATCATGAATATGAACGCCTAAAGCTGACAATGAACGAAACTTTTGGCGCTGAAAATCACGTTGCAACATTTATTTGGAAGCGGCGAACGGCCACGGATAGCCGAAACCTAAATGGCGTTTCAGGCGATCACGAATATATTTTATGCTACCAACGCACTGCAGGGTTCCGTGTGCATGGTCAAGCTAAGGACCTTGGCAAGTACACGAATTCCGACAATGATTCGCGCGGTCCTTGGATGAGCGACAACTTAACCGGGTTAGCGAATCCTGCCGAGCGCCCCAATCTTCACTATGAAATCGTCAACCCAAAGACAGGCATAAGCTATCAATCTCACCCATCCCGGGGATGGCTTTACGGTCGGGAACGCATGGCAGAACTTATCGAAGACAATCGAATTTTATGGCCACGGAAACGGGAAGGACGTCCCAGGCTTAAGCGGTTCATATCGGATATGCAATCTGCCACGACAGGGTTTTCGACGGTATTAGACGCACCAGGCAATGTTGTGGCAACGAAGGAACTCGCAGAGATAATGGGGCCGAAGGCCTTTGCCTTTCCAAAACCGTCGCAACTTATTGGTCTCCTTATCGAACAGGCAACGAGCCCTGGTGATCTGATTCTTGACTCCTTCGCTGGCTCCGGCACGACCGGCCATGCAGTTTTGAAACTTAATCGCGCTACAGCGGATCAGGGGCCGCGCCGTTTCATTCTCGTTGAGATGGAGTCGAAGGTCGCTCGCGACATTACGGCTGAACGGGTGCGTCGGGTTGCCAAAGGCTATGAGAATGTGAAGGGCGAAAAGATTGACGGCCTCGGCGGCGGCTTTCGTTATTGTGAATTGGGCGAGCCGCTGTTCGATGAAGGCGGGCAGATCCGTGAGACGGTGAGTTTTGCCGATTTGGCTCGCCATGTCTATTTCACCGAAACCGGTGAGCCCTTGCCGCGGGGCCGCGTGACGAAATCGCCGTTCCTCGGCGAATGCCGCGGTGTCGGGATGTATTTGCTCTATAACGGGATTCTCGACGATAAGAGCGCTCAAGGCGGCAATATCCTCACGCGTGCGGTACTGGCGAAGTTGCCTAAGTTTGACGGCCAGAAAGTGATCTATTGCGCAGGCAGCCTGCTGGGGAAAGACCGGCTGCAAGCGGAGCGGATTCTGATCCGGCAGACGCCCTATGAGATCAAGGTGAGCTGATTATGCCTTCCCGAGAACCCGCCTCTGTTCATGAATCACTGGAGCCGCTGATTCTTGTGGTCAGGGATCAACGAGTCATCCTCGATGCAGATTTGGCCCGGCTCTATGGAGTACCGACGAAGCGCTTCAACGAAGCGTTTAAGAGGAATCGCCAACGTTTTCCAGACGATTTTGCATTTCAGCTCACAACGGCAGAGTTCAATAACTTGAGGTCGCAATTTGCGACCTCAACTTCACAACAGGTTGAATCAATAGGACAGATTGGGAACTCGTCGCAATTTGCGACCAGTTCCAGCCGCCATCGCGGGACCGTGTATCGCCCTTGGGCTTTTACCGAGCACGGCGCTGTGATGGCCGCAAACATTCTCCGTAGCGGGCAAGCGATCCAGATGAGCGTGTTCGTCGTGCGGGCGTTCGTCCGCCTGCGCGAGCACGTTGCCGCCAATGCGGCGATTTTGAAACGCTTGGCTGAGATCGACCGGACGTTGCTGGAGCACGACTCGGCGTTGATGGATCTGTACGAGAAGCTGTTGCCGCTGTTGCAGCCTCCGCCGGACGAACCCAAACGCCGAATCGGCTTTTACTCAAAGGGCAAGGCGTGATTACGCTCAAGGACTACCAAGAGCGCGTGTTGGAGTCGCTGCGAGACTTCTTCCGTCTTACTGCCCAAACCAAAAAGCCAGATGCCGCCTTCCGGGAGGTCACGCGTCGGTTCGGTGAAGCGGCGCCGTATCTTCCGGTCACAGCCGCCGGGCTTGGGCCGGACATGCCCTATGTCTGCTTACGCGTGCCGACGGGCGGGGGCAAGACGTTGCTGGCTTGCCATGCGGCCGGGTTGGCTCAACGGATCTTCATGCGCACGGAGCGAGCGGTCGTTCTCTGGTTGGTGCCGAGCAATACGATTCTCGATCAGACGGCCGATGCCTTGCGCAATCCACGCCATCCGTATCGCCGGGCTTTGGAATTGGCCTGCGGCGCCGTGGAAGTGGTGACAATCGAGGAGGCTTTCCGGCTCTCTCGCGCAACCGTGGAAGGGCAGACGGTGGTGATCGTATCCACGATCCAAGCCTTTCGCGCGGAAGATACCACCGGGCGTAAGGTCTATGAGCAGAACGGTGCGTTCGCCGAACATTTGCTCAATGTTCCCGCTGACCGGCTTGCCGAACTATTTCCTGGTGCTGACGGAAAACCCAAGCCTTCATTGGTCAATGCGCTGCGGCTGCGTCGGCCCGTTGTGATTGTGGATGAGGCGCACAATGCGCGGACCGATCTGTCCTTTGCGACACTCGGCAACGTCTTGCCCTCGTGCATCGTCGAGTTTACGGCGACGCCGGCGCGCGAAAAAACTCCGTCCAATGTCTTGCATCGGGTCTCGGCGGCGGAACTCAAAGCGGCGCAGATGGTGAAGTTGCCGTTGCGTGTCGTCACACGACACCCGAGTCAACGCGATCAACTACTGGCGGAAGCCATCACGCTACGGGCTGATCTTGAAAAGCTTGCCGTGGCCGAGGGGCAACAGACGGCGGAATACATCCGGCCCATCCTGCTGATCCAAGCGGAACGGGTCGATGCCTGCGAGGCGTTGCGAGACCGGTTGGTGGGGGAATTCGGCCTCTCTAAGGATGAGGTGAAGATCTCTGTCGGCAAACTCGACGAATTGAAAGATGTGAAGGATGTTGCGTCGCCGAAATGCCACGTCCGGGCCATCATCACTGTAGAGAAACTGCGGGAGGGGTGGGATTGTCCCTTTGCCTATGTGTTGTGCAGTCTGAAAGAAACCCGGTCGGCCACGGCAATTGAGCAAATCGTCGGGCGTATTCTCCGCTTGCCGAACGCGCAAACCAAGCGGCATCCCGACTTGAACTGTGCCTATGCGTTTTCCGTATCAGAATCGATCACGGTGGTGTTGGCGGAACTGCGCGAGGCGTTGGAGCACAATGGGTTTACCAAGGCCGAGGCGGAACGGGTCATTCTTTCTGTGCCGCAGGGTACGTTGCCGCTGGGGGTGCAGCCGCAGACGGTGACCTTCGCACCGACCGAGATCGATTCGACCGTGGCTCAGGTACAGGAAGCCGCGCTTGGCGGAAAAGTGCGGATCGATGCGACAACCGGCGCAATCACCATCGTGGTTCCGCTCGATCATGATGATACCGAACGGGTGAAGAGCTGCCTCACGACACCCGAAGCAAGGGCCAGAGTGGACGTTGCCGCTGAATTGGTACGCAAAGCGGAGCAGGCCTTCGGAGGCAGCGGAAAGCCTCGACAGCCTTCTCCGTATGAACAACAGCTGAACTTTCTGGTGCCACTACTCTGTTTCAATGAGAACGGCATGCTGTATGAGTTCGAGAGTACCTTCTTGCTTGAGCATCCGTGGAAGCTCGGCGAAAAGGATGCCTCCTTGTCGGCCGGCTACAACCCGTTGGTGCGTCCCTATGGCAAGGCCGGAGAAATCGATGTCGGAGTCAAAGGTGATGTGCAGACGACGCTCATGAGCGATACCACCGCGCGTGATTTTGTTGGAACGCTGCATCAACAGGTGTTGCAACTCAGCGGGACCGACGACTGGTCGCTTGAACGGCTCGTCGCTTGGTTGGACCGGGAAATCGATCATCACGACATTCCCGTCGGTGAATCAGCCGAATTCCTCCGGAAGGTTATTCGGGGACTTCAGGCGAAGTATGGAATGACGGATGTCGGAACCCTGGCTCTCGATCGGTTTCGGCTTCGCGACGAAATCGCCGCGCGTATCCAGGACCATCGGGAGGTGGAAAGGAAGGCCTCCTTCCAGATGCTTCTGCTTCACGACTCAGCGCTCACCGTGACCGAGGAGCGCACGATCAATTTCAAGACCATGGGTTATGAGCCGAGCCGCCTGTACGAAGGCGGCTTTCAGTTTCAGAAGCATTACTTCGGACCCAAGCCGGGCGAGTTGACGGAAAAGACGGCCGAAGGGCGGATCACCGAGGAGTTTCACTGTGCGCAGTTTCTCGATGGACTACCGCAGGTGAGATTCTGGGTGAGAAATCTTGTTCGCAAACCCACTTCTTTCCGGCTGCAAACATCCAAAGACTGGTTCTATCCGGATTTTCTCTGCCAATTGATGGACGGACGGTCGTTAGCGGTTGAGTATAAAGGGAAACATCTCTTTGACGGGATCGATGCCGAGGACAAACGAGCCGTCGGTGAGGTCTGGGCTTCTCGAAGCAAGGGGCGTTGTCTGTTCGTCATGCCGACCGAAGGCGATTTCTCGGGGATCGTGCGAGCCGTGCAGGGACAATGAACAAGCCCACCGTACTGTTCTTTCGAGACCTTGTCGGGAGAAGCGGAGACACAGGTAGGAAACTTGGCGACTGACGGATTGTCAGGTCTCTTTTCACTGGTTGACCACAATTGCTAAGTGGCTTAGAGTACCCTCATACGAAGGGGTGCCGACTGTGAGTGCTCAATCCGCCAAGCAGAAGATTCTTCAGGCAGTCGAGCGGTTACCCGACGATGCCACGCTGGAAGATGCGATCGAACGGCTTTGTTTCCTCTCTAAGGTAGAGGAAGGCCTCCGTCAGTCGAATGCCGGCGAGACGGTCCCCCACCAGGACGCTATTCGGCAACTGCTCGGATGACGCTCATCTGGACTCGCCGTGCTATTGCTGACGTTCAAGCGATCAAACAATTCATTGCTCAAGATTCCCCTCACGCGGCCCAGTTGGTGGCGCAGCGCCTTGTGGCTGCCGTGGACCGCTTGACCCTGTTTCCCGAATCAGGGCGGATTGTCCCCGAGCTTGCCGATCCACAGATTCGCGAAGTCGTGCAGGGCTCGTATCGCATTGTCTATCGCCTTCTGGGGCAACAAGCGCATATCTTCACCGGCCACCATTCGGCTTGCCTGTTTCCTTTGGGGCAATAGGGACTCACCCAGCGGCCCTTTACTGCGTGCATCGGACGAGCACATTCCGATCGTGCGTCGTTTTCTTATGTCCGTTTTGGGGGGCGGTGGTCTGGTGGGTCCCCGAATTGCGCGCGTCCAACGAGGGCCTTCCCAGGCGCGCGTTGCGCGAGCAGGGGGGAACCTCCAGGCCAGCCCTCCTTCCCCCTCCCTCCTTGTTTTTTCTTCAACCCCTTGGTTATACTTCCGCCCCATGAATATTCTTCGCAATGGCGGTGGTGACTGGGAGCCGATGCTGTTGGGGATCGAACCCCGGAACTGCAAGGTCTGTAACCAGGGCCTGTACCGCGACAAGACGATGCTCCGTGGGGGCTGGTCGCGTTGCGCGGTCTGCGACGAATTCGTCCATTACAGTTGCCTTGCAAGCGGAAAATTCAGTTTCCTGAAGCAGCGCCCGCGTATTTGCAAGACCTGCAAGACTGCCGCGGAGCAGGCCAAACAAGCCCCCTCGTCCCCATCCAGCCAACCCGCCCCTGTCGGGTCATGACCCTGTTATTGGATCCGCAGCAGCGTTCGACCAGGCCGGCCTGGCACGTGTTCTTTTCGCACACACTTCGGTATGTGCTCGCGCCGCTGCTGTTCGTGTCCAGTGGATTCTTTACCGCGAATTTCATCGTGAGCGGCCATTACACCTGGCCTCGTACGAGCCGGGTATTTGTCCTGACTCTCACCCTGCTGATCCTTGCCTACGAATTTATCTACAAGGACCGCACCATTCAGTCGAATACTCCGGATCGAGCATTCAATGCGGTGCTGTACTCCTGTATGATTCCCTATGCTCTCGGTGTGTTGATGATGCTGGGGCTGACCAAGCTGTGACAGGATGTTGAGCAAGACCGCCGGCTGTGTTCTCGCATCGCGGAAAGGTAAGACGGTAGAAAACCGTATCTCGTCTCTCGTGAAGCGTATCTCGTTTGGGATCGGAGCTGACAGCTGCTGGTCTCTGAACGAACGACGCTTCACGAACGACGAGTTACGAAAGACGAACGACGATTGGTAGGTCTCGCCAATAACCTTCGTCGATTGAGCTATACGCCATACGCTCTTTTGGTCCTTCCCTAGGTGGCTATGGTACAGCGGTTTCAAAGCGGCGCCTTCGTGCAACAATGTTTCGCTGTCCATCCCTTGTGTCTGTCGCTCAAACGCATTGACGACGACGGACGGCTGGTGATCGCCTGCACCTCCTGCCGCATGATGCATCTCATGACGCCCACCCAGGTGGTCTGGCGGGTGGCAGCCGTGCCGCTAGGCGGCGAAGTGGAGACTCCTCAAACACAGCCTACCGCAAGGGAATCACTGGAAGACTGTCTGCGCGCCCATCCCGTCTCCGTGACCATCAGGGAGTTGGATGTGATCCGCGACCAGGTCGGGTTGCGCTGCGGTGAATGCCGGCGCATCTTCGATATGCAGGTGTCGGGGTTTGAGTCTCTCCAAAAGTCCCAATCGTGACCGTCATGCATCGGTCGTGACCACAAACCCGTCCTCGTCCGACCACCGATCTCAGTGAGCGGTGATAGATAGGTGCTCCATGGCTAGCTTCGGCTCTGATTCGTTACTGACATCGGATGAGCTCAGGCTGGTCGGCGATCGTGATCTGTTCCGTTCCAAGGAGCGGACGATCCTCAAGGTGCAGGCCCTCCTGGCAACACTCCAGGCGGATCTGCGGGAAGAGCTGGGCAAGGCGACGTTGCTGGTGCCACCCGGCTTCGATCCGGCGAAGGCGCAGTCGGTGAAGGGCGAGCGCCTGGAGCAGTGCCCCTACCAATACCTGGACTATCCGAAACATTTTCTTGGCGACGACAAGTTCACCTTCCGCTCCTTGTGTTGGTGGGGCCACCATCTGGTGTTTGCGATGATTGTCGAGGGCGGGCAGGTGAAACAGTGTAAAAAGAACTTCTTCGACCGGTTTCACCAGTTCGCCGGCCAGGACCTGGAGCTCTCGCTGGCGCCCACCTTATGGGAATGGAAGCGGGGCGAGGGCTATACCTTGCCGATCACGCATGATCGGAAGGCCCAGCTGGCGGCCGTGTTGTCCGGGCGGGCCTGGTTCAAAATCGCCCGGTTCGTGCCGTTGGATTCCCCGGCTTTGCGTGAGGGGCGCCTCCCGGAACTCGGGCGGGACACCTTCCGAAGCCTCCTCCCTCTGCTCAGCCCCTAGGGGCCGTACCTGCCCGTCCTGGGTGGCCCGCGAATTTTCCTGCTGAAACCAGCCCTTTCCCGTTTGTCATCCGGCTGCGAGTTGGGTAGACTGGGCGCGTTTTAGCAAGGTCACATACTGACAGGGGAGGCATGTGTGATTGCACAGGGATGTCGAATCGCGGGTCAGGTCTGTATTGCGGTGGGATTGGCGCTGCTCTGGGGCTGTGCCGGAACCGGAGAGATGGTGTCGCTCAATGTGCAACCGCAGCAACCGTATGTGCAGAGCGGCCAGCCCGAGCCGCTGAAAATCGTCATCGAACCGTTTGAAGACCATCGCGCGGACAAAACGAAGATCGGCCAGCGTAGCCATTTGGGTGGCGGGGTCACGAATTTCAATGTCAGCGGAGGTTCGCCAGGGGTGACGATCGCCGAAGCCTTGGCCGAAGCCCTGCGGTGGCGCGGCTGGAACCGTCGTGGCTGGGATGCGCGGGTGGTGCAATCAGGCGTGGGTGTCTCGGGCGCGGATATCGTCATCGGTGGTGAAATTCGAGACTTCTCAACCAACGCCAAGAGCCGCGTGTTCAACACGAAATTAACGGGCGAGAGTCGCCTGGTGATTCGGGCCAAGAACATGGCGGACGACAGCAGCACGCAGCGCAATCTCCAGGGCGAACAGAGCAAGCTGGTGTTCTGGTTTACTAGCGAAGATATCGAGAACCTCATGTCCGGTCTCTTGCAGGACGGCATCGAGCGCTTCATTGCCGACACCAAAATCGAGGGCCGGGCGCTGAAGTCGGCCAAGTGAGGCATGTGAAAATCGACAGCGGCGCGGGAACCGCGGAGGAGCGTTGTGCGTGAACGCCGCTGGGAGACTGCCGGCCGACTGACCTTTCAAGAGATCCTGGCGGTCGGCGAGCGCCTGGGAGCCTTGGGGCTTAAGCCGGCCCACCCCGCCAAGGACGTGATCTGCTACGTGGAGGACTGGGCGGTCGAGTCTCCCCAGGCTTTCGATCAGCTCGATCATTGGGCCACGGAAGACGTCACGCTCCTCCACATCCGGGAAGCCTGGCAGGGCGATTTTTTTCTGCTGGCCGGCGGCTACCACACCGTGTACGAGCGCTTTCAGGATGTTGGCACCTATTGTTCGATCAGCCATCCCTGGCGCACCAAACCCGGCTTGCGGTTTCATCATCCCACCTCCATGTTCTGGCTGGGGTTCCGTCACAACCATGCCTTTATCCGGGTGCGCCTGCATACGCAGGAGGTGGTGACGCCGGGAGAAACGCGGGAGGATGCGCGACGCGTTGAATGGGTGGATGAACGGCGAGCCATCTTTCTCGACGCGATTGCCTTGCTGGATCTGCCGGTGGAAACCTCGGTCGACAAGGGGAACCTCGTCCTGACGCCCGCAGACCCGGCGACGCCGTTTTTTTGTTCCTGGCCGGATGCCTTCGGGCCCTGTCAGTTCGAATACAACTCGCTCGACGCCTATGAATTTCTCGTGCCGGCGAGTCGGTTAGCCGCCACCTTTGCGCCGCAGCCGGCCGGTGTGCGGGCCTACCTCACAGGATTTTCCGAACAGGCCTTGGAGGTTTTTGCCGCAGTGCAACCGGGCGCCAAGACGGTCTATCGCTGTTCGGTGCACTGTGCGCTGGGAGAATTGCCGGAAGTCTTGGAAACCATCGCGCCACAGGGCCGTCTCTACAGCACTCTCTGTGAGTTTCAGACGCAGGACTTGATGCCCGCGGGGGAGGATGCCTCGGCCATTATCGGGATTGTGGGCACAGTCGGAGGGTTTCAATTGGAGGCGCGGCTCAATCGCGCTCCGCTAGCCGAGGACCATATGGTCGGATGGCTGGAGCGGCTGTTGGGAATGTCAGTCATATATGCGCCGCTGCCCCCCTTCCTGTAATCCGGTAGCTGAACAGGGTCCCCGGCTGCGTGCTCAGGTCGAAAGAATCCTCGACGTACCAGGCAGCGTACGCCTCCGGTTCTTTCTCCCCTGCGGCCTTGCCTGGGCAAGGCGCGGCCCGGCGCGCGGGGTTGGGCGGGTAAGAAGGTCGCCATGTTGAGCTGCCGGGTGAAATCATGCATGCCAGGGAATTCTTTTGTAATGTGACATGTCGCTTGCGTCTAATGACCCAATCACGGCCTCCAATTTGGTAGCCTGATTCCTCTCTTCGTTTGACAATCGCCTGCGTCTCCTGAAATCTAGCGCATGGTCTCATTACAACGGTTCCAATCGGTGTTAGGTAAACCCTACCTGCCGCCGCTGTTTTTCTTTAGCGGCGTGACCTACGACACCCTGGTGCTGACTCGGATCGACCGCTTGCGGGACAATCTGCTGTTGCTGGCCTATCTGACGCTGTTGGGTTTCTTGATTGTCCTGACCGGGCGGTTGGGGACCCAGGAAGCCACGGTGGACGATCTGCCGCCCGATGCGCCCTTCTTCATGAAATGGGTCGTGAAGGCGAAGCCCTATGCGCCGATGGTGATTCAGTTCTTGCTGGGCGGCCTGTTCAGCGCCTACGCCATCTTCTATTCCAAGAGCGCCACATTTGCCGGGACGGCCGTGTTCTTCTGTGTTCTGGTGGGAGTCCTCGTTGCAAACGAATTCCTCCGCAGCCGGTTATCCAATGTGCAGTTGCTGGTGAGTCTTTACGCCCTCGTCTGTTTTGCGTTCTTCACCTTTTTCCTGCCCGTCATGACCGGCTGGATGAATGCCGCGATCTTCCTGGCCGGTGCCGTGATGACCGTGCTGATCGTGTTACGAGTTGTACAGTTGATCTATTGGAATAACGCCGATCGTACGACCCCCGAGGCGATGTGGGCCGGCGCGCCGGCCCTGGCGCTCATCGGCCTGCTGGTCGGCTTCTACTTTATGAATTGGATTCCGCCCGTGCCGCTCTCGTTGAAATTCGGCGGGATGTATCACGAGGTGAAACGCTCGGAAGATCGGTATGAACTGAGCTTCGAAAAGTCGTGGTACGAGGTCTGGAAAACGTCGGACACTGTGATCCCGGCCGACGACCCGGTCTATTGTTTCACGGCGGTGTTCGCGCCGGTGGCGCTCAAGACTACGATCTATCATCACTGGTATTACCGGCCCGATGCCGGTCAGCCTTTCACCGATGCAGACCGCATTCCGCTCAAGATCTCCGGCGGGCGCGCAGGAGGGTATCGCGCCTACACCTTCAAGGAGGGACTCGATCCGGGGGATTGGCGGGTGGATGTGGAAGCGGAGGATGGCCGTGTGATCGGTCGGGTGGCGGTCAAGGTATTGGACAAAACGGCTGTCGGGCCACTGTCATTGACCACGGTGGTGTACTAACCGGTGCGCGCGCGTGATCGATGATGGCATCGACTGGCGTCGAAATAGTCGACGAACGTATGGGTGACGGCCCGGTAGCTCAAGTCGGCGATCGGCTGACCTACAATTGCCGCATGTTCCTGCATCGCGGGGATGAGGTGCCGATGAATGCGCGACAATCGCCGAACCTGCAGGCGCACATGCTGAGAGTCGAAGATGTTGGGTGTGAGGGAGCTCTCCCTAGATCACGTAATCCTTATGCTAGGCTAGAGATCATATGTAACGTGATGGATCAATCTGTTACCTGCTCTGAGCAAAAGAGAGAGTTTCCAGAGGGACTGAGTTCATTCTGTGTACAGGCTGACCTCTAGCCCGCATTATTCACGAGAGTTCGTGACGAAACCGCCAAGACGCCACGCGAGACGGACGCGCGGAGCTCCGAGAGGGCGAGGCATACTTGAAACAGTATGTTGAGGCCGCGAGGAGCGAGCCCGCCCGCTGGCATGCCGCACAACCGCATGCCAGCTTGTCGCAGCGGCGTATCGGCGGTTGCAGTAGAAGTCATCGTGAATAATGCGGGCTAGGTTCTGAAGGAGATGCCATGAGGCTGAAATTACATCCTGTCCGAGGTGTAGTCGCGGCTGCGTTACTCGTGTGCGGGTGTGATGCCGTACACTTCACGCCAGAAGCAAAGATCAATGCGGCAGTTCCGCTCTCTCAGGAACTAGTGTCGGCATTGGCCGATATGCGTGGACAGTTACCCTTGGAGCAGGTGGAACGTCTGGAGACAGAGGTTTCTGATCGACTAAAGATTCGTGCCACCAACTGTGCCGCCGGCTATTCACCAGGTTGGTTTTCTACGGTTGAGGCCGTCAGGTCACGCTTAACTGATCTTGCATGTTTTACACAAGCAGATAGCGCGGCCCTTAAATGGCTCGGTCTTCGTCGTGTGGGCTTGCTTCTGGAGCAGACTCCCTTGCGGCCCCTTCCCCAGAAGCCCTTGAGCTTCTATGTCGCTGATGGGTTCATCATGGGCGCAAGCTTTGCGGAGAATGCAGGGGTTGCACTACTGGAGACAAAGGAACGAGTGCAGATTATTGATCTGGCAACCGGTCAGACAATGATGCAGGAGCCGAAGTCCGACTTCCGCCATGCGGCACTTTCTCCCAACGGCAGGGTGTTCGTAATGGGCGTGCAGCGTGGTAGTCAGATCCGGCACACGGAAACAGGCAAAGTGTTGGCTGAACTACCATATGCCCGTCCCTACGGTTTTCACTGGGTAAGTCGGAACATCGCTGTATACAACAATCATGAGCATCAGAATGATTTGGACAGGGCTACCATTATCGATTTTGGAACCGGCCTGGAGACTCGATTGAGGGAAGTAGACGGTCCAGTTCAAGGTATGAGGCCTGTTCCGGGAAATCCTCACAGGTTTGTGGTCGGCTCCAATCAGAAAGTGTCAACCATCGAAATTCTCAAGAATAAGAGCGCGGTAGACGTAAAACTCCTACGGGAAGAGACTCTCCTTAGCCCACCGTGGGCTCTCAATAATTCCGGCATCACGAGCGATGGAGCCTATTGCTTTAGTGCCGTGAAAGATCTGCATCTGATCACAACGTCTTCGCTTGAACAAATGGCCATTCCGTTCGGACGATTTTATCTTCAGGAGGCGGTTCCTACCCCTGATCCAGATAAGGTGCTACTCACAGGTTTCAGCACCGATGCCACGCAGATCGCCGTTCCGCAACTTCTTTTCTCCATTGGGAAGCGCACGCTCACACCCATTAAATCCCGGCAGGGTGTTCCAGAACGATTTCAATACCTCCCATCGTTCAATCGGCTCATCGCGATTGACGGGGCGAAGATAGCCGTTCTAGAGCATCTTCCGTTAGGTGAGCCTGTGGCACTTGAAGATTTCGTAGTCGATCCGTCCCTCGTCAATGTATCAACTGCTCACCGAGAGACCCAGAAGGTTGACAGGAATACGCTAGCGGAATTTGCCAGGGATGCGAAGATAGAGGCCGTGGGAGTGTACGAAGGGGCTGGTGGGACACACGCATTTGGCAAACAGTCACAGGCTGGTACCGTGGAGGTGAGGATCCGTTCTTCCTCCATACCAATAGCGCTGGTCTTGAGTTCATACGAACCCGTGCGGTGGAGGCTAACCCCTGAGCCTGGGGCCAAGATTGCTGCGGTGTTGGTGTCGAGCTACCAGGCTTCAGAAGTGGAGGGTGCGGGATCGGCTCGCGTGATGGTGATAGGCAACATACACGCCTACAAAAGTGGAACCTCCGAGCTCAACAACTTGGATGGTCAAGTCTTTCGTCTAACCGGCAAACACATTTCCCTATTTCAAGGGGCCTATACCGGAGTCGCCTTTCGCGTTGGAGGGGAACCATTGGTAAAGCCCATGGTTCCTCCGGTTCACGGTGGTAGGCTTGGGATCCAATTGCAAGGCACGGATCACTGACGAGGCGAAAAGATGATCGGGGGTTGGCGCATAATGGGGAGTCACGTCGCTGGGAGATGTGCATTGCTCTCGTTCGGTTGTGGTCGCAAAGGAGGTCCGACTATGGGATGGCCTCAGCTCTGGGGCGTGGTAATGGTTATGGCGTCGTTGTGTGGTTGGCCCTTGCCCGCCTTGGCCGATGAGCCGAAGTCGTCTGGCCTGCACTGGCTTGAGGGGCCCACCGACGCGAAGCTGGGTGACCAAGCATTGCTGAAGCTGCCCAAAGGCTATCAATTCCTGGGTGCACAAGAGACGCAGGCGCTGTTGAAGAGAATGGGGAACTTCCCTTCCGGTTCCGAGCTGGGCTTGATTACGGCGACCGGCGAAGGCGAACAGTGGTTTATGGTCGTGCGCTATATCGATGCGGGCTACGTCAAAGACGACGAAGCGGCCAATTGGGACGCCGATGCGCTCATGACCTCCATTAAGGAAGGCACGGAAGAAGACAACAAGAACCGCCAGGCGCAGGGGTTCCCGCCGTTGATCATTCGCGGGTGGGAAGAGAAGCCGCATTATGACCAGGCGGCGAACAAGGTGGTCTGGGCGATTTCGGCGCAGGAACGGGATTCGCCGATGGGGGTCAATTACAACACGTTGGCCTTGGGGCGGCAGGGGTATCTCAGCATGAACATGGTGGGGTCGCTGGAACAGCTGCCGATGCTGAAGCCGCATGTCAGCCAATTACTGGCCAATGTGGAATTCGTCGAAGGGAAACGGTACACCGACTTCAACAGCACGACAGATAAGGTGGCGGCGGTCGGCCTGACGGCCCTCATTGCTGGCGCAGCCGTCAAGTCCGGTTTGCTGGCGAAGCTGTGGGCCTTCATCATTCCCTTGGTGTTGGCCGGCAAGAAGCTGTTGATGTTGCTGGTGATTGCGCTCGGCGGATTGGCTGCCAAATACCTCAAGAAGAAACCGCAGGCCGAGCAGCCTGGCGGGGGCGGAGGATCGCCCTCGTGAAGATCCTCCTCCTGCTCCTCGGCGGCCTCAAATTCGGCAAGATCGCCCTCACCGGCGGGACTATGCTGCTGTCGATGGTGGCGTATAGTTTTATTTTTGGCTGGTGGTACGCGGTCGGGTTTGTGCTCCTGATTCTGTTTCACGAGTTGGGGCATTATGCTGCCGCGAAACAGCGTAACCTGAACGTCGGCGCTCCCACCTTCATTCCTTTCGTCGGTGCCTGGATTCAACTCAAAGAGCAGCCGATGGATGTGGAAACCGAAGCCTATGTGGGGATTGCCGGGCCGGTCGCCGGTACCGTGGCGGCCATGGCCTGTTATTACGCCGCCGAATATACGCAGAGCCAATTGATGTTGGCCCTGGCCTACGCCGGGTTCATGATCAATCTGTTCAATCTCATTCCGCTCTCTCCGTTGGACGGCGGCCGGATCACCGCCATTATCTCCCCGAAGGTCTGGTGGCTGGGGGTGCCGATCCTGATCGGTCTCTTCGTCATGAACCAGAGTCCCATGTTGCTCTTGATTGCGATCATGGCGATCCCGCATGTCATGTCCACCTTTCGTGGAGGCCCCTCGGGCCTGCCCGAACGCTACTACGAGGTGCCGCTCTCAACCAAGGTCAGCTATGGCCTGTACTACCTCGGGCTCGCCGCCTTTCTTGGTATCATGAGTTATGAGACGCACCTGCTGCTGCCGTCCGGTCGCGGGTAACCGGATGTCCCATCTCAGCTCTTCCTCCTCAGGGTGGATGCCGTGAACACTTACACGGCGGAAGTGAACCGCATTCAGGATTTGACGCATGACGTGCGAGCGATCGAGCTGCGCCTGCTGGATCCACCGACGATGAGCTTTAAGGCCGGCCAGTTTGTCTCGTTCGAGGTGCCGAAGGAGGGACAGCCACGGCCCGTGACGAGGCCCTATTCCATTGCCTCGCCGCCGGAGCAGCAGGATCGGATCCTCCTTGTTCTCAATCTCGTTCAGGGCGGACCCGGTTCGAGCTACTTGTTTAGTTTGCGCGAAGGGGAGCGAACGTCATGTAAGGGGCCGGCTGGCGCGTTTTACCTCCGGGACGACGGGACGAAAGATCTGCTGTTCGTGGCGACGGGAACCGGCATCGCGCCCATGCGGAGCATGATTCTGACGCAATTGCAACGACAGCCGGACCGGCCGGTCACGTTGTTTTGGGGATTGCGCAGTCAACGGGATCTCTACTGGCAGGATGAACTGGCCATGCTGGCCGCCGCCCATCCCCGGGTGACTGTGGTGACGACGTTGTCCCGGCCTGAGCCGGGGTGGCAGGGCGCGAGCGGGCGCGTGACAGCCTTGGTGGAGGAACGGATCGCTTCCGTGAGAAATCTCGCCGTCTATCTCTGCGGCGGGAGCGGCATGATCAAGGATGTGACAGCCCGGATCAACGCCAAGGGGTTGTGTCCGATCTATCGCGAGAAGTACTACGACGAATGACGGCCGATGAAAGAGGTCGCCAGCGGCGTTCTCTGTCGCATGCCTCCCTGCGACGTACCCAGAGGGTACGCCTCAGTCGTCAGGCTCCTTGTGGCCTTGCTGGACGACCCCTTTGATCGGCCTGGTTGTTGGCGCGCTGAAAGAGGCCGCCGGCATCGTTCCCGGTCGCACGACGTCCCGTGATGTACGACCCTCGACGAATAACGGCTGATGCAGGTCCTACTTGGCGGCGCGCTTGGTGGTATGTTGAAAGACGCACTTGGGGCAGGTGTAGTGAATGAATTGCCCCCCGGCGACCAGGCGTTTCGTCATGGCCACCTTGCACCAGGTGCACAGGCGGTCGGGCAAGTCAGCGGTCTGAGACGGGGCGTTGGACGGCGATGTGGATGGTTCAGTCATGGCGCGCATTCTCGCTAAGGGCTCACAAGTTTGTCAATGCGAGCGCGGCGTGAGAAATTTCCGAGATAAATATTTACAGTGTTTTCATCGTTCAGTATAGTGCATAGATATGCTTCACCACTCCCACCACCCCCAACAGAAAGGTCGTATCGCATATGCACAACGCCGAAGGTGCCACCTCCGACGACATCTCATCATCTTCACCCAGGATTGCTGACTCCGCAGTCCATCCGGACTCTGTCGGACCCGGCAAGGCCTGGGGTATTTGCACCTCCGTTGACCTCCACGATTGCATTCCCGAACGCATTCGCGATGCCAAACAAATCGAAGCCTACGTTGTGCAGCTCTGCGAGCTGATCGAGATGAAGCGATATGGCGCCTGCCAGATCGTCAATTTCGGTGAAGGTCGCGTGGCGGGCTACAGCATGGTGCAGTTGATCGAGACCTCCTTGATCAGCGGTCACTTCGCCAATGACACCAACAGCGCCTATCTCGATATTTTCAGTTGCAAGGGCTATGAGCCGACCGTCGTCGAAGAATTCTCCAAAGCCTTCTTCGGTGCCCGTCGTTCAAGCCATCGGGCCATGTTGCGGTACTAGTCTGGTACGTCCGCCCCGGCGGGGGACGTACTCTCGCCGGGGCGCCATCGCATGACTCACTCACAACCCAAAACGGTACGAGCCTTCTTTGCCACGCTTCCCGGCAAGTTGGATCCTGAAGCGGCCGAGGACCTGGATGTCGTCTATCAGTTCGATCTGAACGGGGCCGACGGCGGACAGTACCAACTCCAGATTCGAGACGGAGCCTGCCAGGTGTCCGAAGGGATGCATCCGGACCCGAATGTCACGCTCGCGATGTCGGGTGAAGATTGTCTGCGAGTACTGAATGGTCAGGTCAGTGGCACCATGATCGCTATGACCGGCCGTCTCCGCATCAGCGGTGATATGGGGTTAGCGCTTCAGCTGGCGTCCCTCTTCCCCAGTCTCCGTCCTTAAGAATCTGTCCGAGTCATGCCATTCTGCTGCGGCAAATGAGCTGCCGGCATCTGCATCGTTCTCGGCGCGAAAAATCCTCAACGTATTCCAGTGAATACGCCTCCGGTTTTTTGCGCCTGCGGCCTCGCCTCTACCATCAGCTCCTGTGCCTCGCAACGAAGGATGACTCGGACAGACTCTTGGCAGTCTGTTCAGACCCACCGCCAGCGGCGTTCTCGATTGCTTCCCTGGATTCCATTCAACCCGCGTCCGCCCGCAAAGGCCTCCGTCAAGCCTGTTGTCCGGCCAACTCAGCGTCTGCCGGTGTCTCTCCCAGTTCGTCCGCTCGCCGCGGGAACCGTTCTTCCAGCATCGTGTAGACCGTCGGGACCAAAAATAACGTCAGGATCGTCGAGACGGTGAGGCCGCCCACCACCGCGCGGGCGAGCGGCGCGTTGGTTTCGCTGCCGGTCCCTAAGCCGAGCGCCATCGGGACGAGGCCCACGACCGTGGCGAGTGACGTCATTAAAATCGGCCGGAGTCTGGTGCGGGAGGCCGTGACGACGGCGGCGGAGAGGTCGAGCCCCCGACGTCGCAGCACGTTGGTGTAGTCCACCAGCAAGACGCCGTTCGAGACGACGATGCCCAGCATCATGATGATACCCATCAAGGATGACGTCGAGATCGTCGTGTTCGTGAGGTAAAGAATCACGATCACGCCGGGGATGCCCATCGGCACCGAAAACATGATGATGAAGGGATCGATCAGCGACTTAAACTGCGCGGCCATTACCATGTATACCAGAATCAATGCCAGGACGCTGGCATACATGAGGCCTTCGAAGGTCTCGCGTTGTTGCTGGATTTGGCCGGCGAGCCGGATGCTGAAGCCTGTCGGCAGCTGCATTTGGCCGAAGGCCGTTTCCAGGTCCTGGGCGATCGCGCCGAGATCGCGACCGACGGGATTCGCCGTGATGTGGACGACGCGCTGAAAGTATTTGCGCTCGATTTTGACGGGGCCGGCGTTGAGTTTAAGGGTAGCCAGGTTTTTGAGCAGCACCGGCTCGCCGTTTTTGGTGGTGAGCAGCACATGCTCGATGGCGCTCAGATCCTTGCGATGTTCCTCGGCAAGCCAGGCGCTGATGTAGTATTCGTTCCCGTTCTGTGGATCGGTGTAGATGATCGGGTCGGTCTGGCCGTTGCCGTTTAAGGAAAACAGTACGGCATTCGCCACATCCGTTTCGCTGATCCCCAGAAGCGCGGCCTTTTCTCGATCCACCACCACGTTGACCTCTGGATAGTTCTCTTCTCGACTGACTTCGATGTCGGCCATGCCGGGGATTTTGTGCATGATCTCCTGCACCTGCTGGATGACGGTGCGGGCCTTCTCGAAGTCGTAGCCGTAAATTTCCACGTCGATGGATTTCTGCGACCCGAAGCTCGTCACACGTTTGACCAGCCCTCCCGGATCAAAAAACATCGCCACGCCGGGAAACAGTTTGACCACCGACGGCCGCACGGCGTTCATGATCTCAACCTGGTTGCGCCGTCGCTTGTCGGGCGACGCGAGGTAGACCGAAATGACCGAGGTATGCGGTCCGGTGTTGGGATTGAAGAGCGACGAGCGGCCCTGCGCGAGCACGCCGGTGCTGGAGGCAATCGCTTCCAGTTCGTCCGGCGGGATCTTTTCCCGCAGCACCCGTTCGACCTCGGCGACCTGATCCACGGTTTTTTCCACTCGCTGGCCGACGGGCGCGCGCAAGACGATGCGGAACTGGCTTTCATCCGACACCGGCAAAAACTCGGTCCCGATAAAGGGCAGGAGTGTCAAGGAGCTGACGAACAGCGCGACCACAGAAACCAATAATGTGCGGCGATGGGCTAACACCCAGCGCAGGCTGCGTTCGTAGCCTTCATCGAGGGCTTCGTAGCGCCGCTGGCTCCACTGCATGATACGCACGAACCAGGCGGGCAGGGACTGGTGCGCTTCCTGCTCCGACTTCAGGAAACGATAACAGAGCGCCGGGGTCACCGTGCGGGAAACAAAAAACGAGGTGAACAGGGCGATAGCGATCGTAAGGGTCAGGGGAATGAGTAGGAGGCGCGCGATGCCGACGATAAAAAACATGGGCAGGAACACCACGACGGTCGTCACCGTGGACGCGAAGATCGGCATGGCGACTTCGCGTGCGGCGTTGACGATGGCATCCCAGCGGTTCCGGTCGACATTCAAGTGACGTTGTATATTTTCGAGCTCGACGATCGAATCGTCGACCAGACGGCCGATGCCGAGCGCCAAGCCGCCCATCGTGAAGACATTCAGTGTTTGGTTGGTGAAATACAGCACGATGAACGTGACCAGAATCGAGAGCGGGATGGCGACCGAAATGATCAGCGTGCTGGTGAGGTTTCGCAGGAACAGGAGGATCACCGCCGCCGCGAGCAATGACCCGTGCAGCGCCTGCTCGATCAGGTTCTTGATCGATTGCCGGATGTAGATCGACTGATCGAAGGAGATCCCCAACTGCACCCCCGGTGGAATGCCGATCATTTTGGGGATCGCTTTGCGCAAGGCATCGACGACTTCCACCGTGTTGGCAATCGGCTGCTTGTTGACCCTGAGATAGACGGACCGTTTGCCGTCCGTGCGGACGACGTTGGTTTGAATGTCAGAGGAGTCGGTCAGGACGCCGACATCCCGCACACGCACGGGATTGCCGCGCGCGTCGATCTTGACGACGACATCGTTGATCGGCTCCACGGTTTTGAACTGGGTGTTGGTGAACACGTTGTAGTCGAGGTTCCCGGCCTTGATGTCGCCCGAAGGCAGGATCAGGTTGGAAGCCTTCACCGCCTTGACCACGTCGAGGATGGAGAGGCCGCGTGCCTGCAGCAAAGCCGGGTCGAGATTGATATTGATCTGCCGGATCTTGCCGCCCTCTACCGTGGCGGCGGCGACGTTGGCGATCTGTTCGATTTGCGGCGCGATGGTGTTGTAGGCCAGGTCGTAGAGCGCCCGTTCGTCAAGATCGCCGCCGGAAGCCGTCACGAACGCGACCGGAATATTGGAGACATCGAACTTGACGATGAACGGCTGAAGAATGCCGGGTGGTAGGCTGTTCAAAATCTGGGTGATGCGTTGCATCACCTCCATTTGGCCCACGTTGATGTCCGCGCCCCAGTTGAACCAGATCTGCACCGCCCCGATGCCCTGCTTGGCAAAAGACTCCACATGTTCAACGTTGGAGGCGGAACTGACGGCTTTCTCAATGGGATAGACGACGCTCTGTTCGATGTCGAGCGGAGGCGCGCCCTTGTAAATGACTCCGACGAAGGCGACCGGAACCTGAATGTTGGGAAAGAGATCGACCGGCAGCCGTTCTAGCGACGTGGCCCCCAGGATCACCATGGCCAGGGACAACATCAGGATGCCGATGCGATTGCGGAGTGCGAGGAGTGTCAGCCACATGATGGAGACGCGAGACGTGAACCGTTAGAGGTGAAGCGCACGGAGTGTACCGTCAACGCAGGGAGCCTCTTGTTAGGATTGCTTTGATGATTCCTATTTCGCGTCGTCCAGCGGTTGGACTTGGACCGGGACGCCTTCGCTGACCAGATCCTTGCCGGACACAATCAATTGCTCGTCCCCCGCAAGGCCCTTCACGACTTCCACCCGATTCTCGGCGCGAGCTCCCAGCTCAACCGGAACCTGATGGGCCTTCCCATCCTTCACGACATAGACGTACTGCGATTCTTCGAGCCGGCTCACGGCGTCCAGCGGAATCTGAATCGCCTGAGGATGTTTCCCGACCAGGACTTCGACGCGAGCGAACATGCCGCCTTTGAGGCGATGGTCCTTGTTTGGCAGATCGACTTCCACGGTCATCGTGCGGGTGGCGCGGTTCAAGGCCTGGACAATGCGCGTGACCCGGCCCTCGAAGACCTCATGGGGATAGGCCTCGGCGCGGACGTCGGCGCGTTGCCCGACTTGCACGAGCGGGACGTCCTTCTCCACGACTTCAATCAACGTGCGTACGGTTTCGACGTCGTGCACGCTCAAGATGCCGCGCGACACGGTGGATGTGCTGGCCGTGGTGCCGCTGACGTAGGCGCCAGGATCGAGATTGCGCTCGGCGATATACCCTGCGAAGGGGGCGCGAATGTAGGAGTAGGCCAAGTTGGTTTCGGCTTGAGCCAGGGCGACGGTCATTTGTTGCACCTGCGCCCGCAAAGAGTCCTGTAAGGCGACCGCCGCATCGCGGTTCACTAGGGCTGTGTCGAGATCCTGTTGGGACACGAATTGGTCTTTGATCAGTGCTTGCATGCGGTCGAGCGTGAGCGTGGCATTGCGCACCCCGGCATCCTGCTGGACGACCTTCGCTTTGGCCGACAAGAGATTGGCCTTGGCTTGGTTGACGGCATGGATGTAATCGGTATGGTCGATCTCGACCAGCAGCTGATTCGCTTTCACCAGATCGCCCTTATCCACATAGATTTTGGCGATGTAGCCGTCCACGCGGGAGAAAATGTTGACGAGCTGGTTCGGAATCAAATCGGCGGTGTAGGCCAACCGGACGTCGAGATCCTGCTTGATCGGAGCCATGGTGCCCACGGTCAGGATGCGGTTCTTGCGTGGGTCGGTTTTGGCGCCGCTGGTGAGTCGGAACGCCACCAGGGCCGCCACGGCGACGAAGAGGATGAGGCCCAGGGTGACAATCGGATGTCGTCGAATCGGATTACCGGACACGAGTCAGGCCTCGCTTCTTATCGGTGGATGAAGGTTGAAGGCCTTTCAAAAACAATTCCACATAGGTGGAGACAATGTCTTTATGGGAACAGTGCAAGGGCACGTCGAAAATCTCGTGCAACAGCCGGTGGTGGACCACCATGCCGATGAAGGCGTGTGCCGCCAACAGGGGATCGATCGCATGAAATGCCCCTTCGTCGATCCTGGTCTGAATGTAGCCGGCTAAATAGTCGTAGAACACCCGGTGCTGCTTCCCGAAAAACATGTCGGCCAGCTCATGGCCCTCCAGCGCGCTGAAGAGCAGCAGGCGTAACATCGTGGGATCGGCTCCAGGGCGGATACGGTAGCTGGCGATCAACGTAAAGACCCGATGGTCGTCACGTTTGCGCGCAAATTCCTCGACGGCGCTCAGCAGTTCACTCAACGGGGCCTTTTCGGCCAGGATGGCGGTGTACAGTGCCCGTTTGGTCGGAAAGTACTTGAACACCAACGCTTCGCTCACGCCGGCAGCTTTGGCGATTTCTTTGGTGGTGGTGCCCTTGAACCCTTTCGCGGCGAACAGATTCGCGGCAGAAGAAATCAGGCTGGCCTGACGATCCTGGCTGGCGTGGCGGGAGATGGCGCTCGTCGCTTTCACGTGTTCAGCAGTCCGGTAAGTGAGTGATTACTCACCCCAGGCTATCACGCAAGAACGAAGCAAGACAAGAATCGTGAGATTTCCGGCCTCGTGCAGCCAGGCCACTGGAATTGAGGGGGGCGAAGACCGTCAGGGCGCTGAAGGCGAGTTACCCTCGTTCAAGTTGACGCGGAACGCTTCGCTCTCGAAGAAAATCACACCCTGGCTTGTGCGGAGGTCGTAACGGAGGATGATGGCACTGTCGGGCCCTTGCCAGTTGAAAAACTTCACCGCGCCGCCGGCCATCTGGCCGGGGGTCTGATCGATCGGGCCGAATTGTTGTTGCAGGAACGTCAGCAGCCGGTCGTGGGTCTCCTTGCCGGTATACCGAACCATGACGCGGGCGAATTTGCCTTCGACCGTGCTGAACTTCATCGACTCCACCGTCGCCGGGCCTAGCTTCCTGGGTGTGGAGGTCAGTTCATACGTCTGGATTCGGCCGGCCTCTTCTACTTTCACGAACTGGTCCGATTCGGTAAAGGCCGCTCCCCAAGGAATGCCCTCGAACCCGTTCGGATCGTTCTCCATCGGGACGGCCAGCACCGGGGCGATCGGGGATAGCAGCACGACGCCAAGCGTGAGAACCAACAGGAAGCGGGATGGATGGAGGAAGGTCTGTCCGTGCAGCATCGGTTATTCCGCCGTATCCGACATGCGATCTTGAAAGCGTGGCGCCAGGTTCCGGCTTTCGATAAAGACAAACCCAAGATCACGGTTGGCTTCATAGGTCAGCGTGATCTCTGTTTCCGTTCCACGCCAAGTATATTGCTGGTTCAGCCCTCGCATCATCTGCCCGGGAAGCCGCTCGATCGCGCCGTAGGTCCGTTCGAGATATTGCAGCACCTGCTTGTGGGCCTGCGCGCCGCGATACCGGATGGTGACGCGCGCAAACTGGGCGTCAACCGTCGAGAGGTGCACGCTTTCGACCGGGATGTCGGCATAGACGGGCTGGCGGTCGCGAAATTCATAGTCGGTGGTGTGTGTATTCTCACGGGTCACCATGAGGTCGGGAATGTCAGTGAGAGGAATCCCCCAGGAAAGATCGTGGTAGCCGTGCGGATCGTTGGCCATCGTGATGGCGAAACTCGGCCCGGCCGTGAGGAGGAGCAACGCGCAGACGCACCCGAGGCGCTGCAGGATGCGGAGAGGCGACCATCTTGAACACGCGTTGCGCATGGCTTTCAGCGAGTCCCACCTGGCACGCTACCATGGCCGTTCACATGGCGGCAACTCTCAGTGCGGCGTTCTTGTGAATGGAGGACCCCTTGGCTATAATGCGCCTCTTGTGCCGAGACCCGTGAGGCGACAGGAGCATGGTTCATGGTCGACAGTGATGTGTTCGTGCAGGCGCTCGAAAGTCTGGGCGTCAATTTCTTCACCGGTGTGCCCGATTCCCTGCTGGGTGGCATTATCGAGGAGTTGCTCACGCGCAAGCTGTACACGTCGGCCGTGCGCGAGGATGAAGCGGTCGCCATGGCGGCCGGCGCCTTCATGGCCGGAAAAATCCCTGCGGTGCTCATGCAGAATTCCGGCCTCGGCACCT
>WBZQ01000383.1_pt1 | contig 36456 bp, 37 predicted proteins | sample 5204251 | NCBI WGS metagenome assembly WBZQ01 (sample SAMN12412402, study PRJNA552823) | activated sludge metagenome | isolation source: activated sludge from nitrification reactor of wastewater treatment plant... | place: USA: Virginia | collected 2017-09 | reverse complement strand
ATCGAAATCCAGCACATGGATACGCCACCGGCCGGTTTCCTCATCACACAGCAACAGACTCGACCCGTCATGCTGAATCACGCGGCGCAAGCAGGTACTGACGGCGGGAAATAGTTGATCCAGATCAAGGTGCGAGACCACGGCATTGTTCACCTCGAGGAGCAGGCGTTGCCGATCGCGTTCCCTCGTGAGCTGGGACTGATAGGCCAGCGTGCTCTCCGAATTGAGGGCATTGTCCAGGGCCACCGCGACTTGCTGCGCCACCTGCTTCATGAACGCGATCTCGCTGTCGAGATAGGCCCGCGGCCGCAGGCTCCCGAACCCTATCGCTCCCAGACGCCGGTGCGCCGTGGTGAGGGGCACGACACAAAACGACCGCACGCCATTCGCGCGGAATAACGTCATCAAGGCGGGAAACCGTGATTCTCGCTCGACATCGTCCACTGTCAACGGTGCTTGCGTCTTCCACACCAGGCCCGCCGGTGATTCATCAACAGGGGTTTCTAATCCGGGCTCGATCGTAGACTGCTCCGAAGTGACCAACAACCACAGCCGCATCACGTCACGCGACGGATCGTGCCTGACGACATTCATGAAATCGAACGGCACCACCTGAGGCAACCGTTTGGCAAGGTCGGCCAACAATAGACTCTGATCGTGATGGGAGGCGATCGATTCCGTGACCTCGAGCAGGAGACGCAGTCGATCCCGGTCGCGGGCCAGATCCTGGTGGTGCAGCACATTGTCCACGGCCACCGCCACCAGCTTGGCGACCTGATTCAGGAACGAGACGCTCCCTTCGTCGAAAGCAGAGGGCTTCAGGCAACCGAAACCGATGGCCCCCAGCCTGCGCATCGCGGTCGTCAGCGGGAAGAAGCAGACGGATTGCACGCCGATTCCGCGCAACGCATCCATCCCGACTTGAAACCGCGTCTCTTCCGCCAGCGAAGGGATCAGGATCGGCTGTTGATGCTCCCACACCCATCCGCTGGCCGAGTCCTTCATCGGAATCTCCAGCCCATCGAGACGGCGCGTCACTCGTTGCACCTCCGTCGTTTCCAGTACATGGACCTGCATCACCTGCTTGGTGGCATCGTGCAGAACCAGTCCGACGAAATCGAACGGCGCCACCACAGGCAGGCATTGCGCCAGATCCTGGAAGAGCGACGGCAAATCGTGGTGCGCGGCGATCACCTCTGCCACCTGCAATAAGGCGGCACCACGATCGGCCATCATCGGTTCAACGCTGCTCGGAATCAGCTCATGCATGGGCATAGTATACGGTGCCATCCGGCCTCCGATGCAACTGCCGCGACGCCGTCCACCCGTTCATGGGTGATTCGTCAGCGGACATCAAACTCCCAGGTCATGCCCTGCGCAAAATGTGGGGCACCGGTCTTCTTGTCCGGAAAGAAGCAGATCAAGGCATAGGGGCCTGGATCGAAGTGAGCCGTGAAGATGCCCCGAGCGCCCCGCTCAATGCCCACAATGCCTCCCAGTGGCCGTCCCGGCGGAGGCGCAGTGGCCCCCGGTTCGAACGCGGCAATAAAATCCTTGGCCTTCGCGTCCCGCGCCAGTTGTACGAGCACGACCTCGTGGGCCTGTCCTCCTTCATTGACCAATTGAATGGTGTGCGCTCCTACAGTGAAGGGTTTGGATAGCACGAATTGAAAATCCCTGGCGATGATCACCACATCAGGCGTTGGCTCCGCAATCCCGGTGCCGACCGTCTCCGTGACGATGAACGGCTTGGCCATCCCCAGCGCCACATGCGCCACTCCGGCTTTATTGGGGACAAGACAGAGCACCAGATGCTGGCCCGGTTGCAGTTCCATCACCGCCGTCGCACGGGCGCCCGGCACCACGGCATTCGGTCCGCCCACAAAGGTCATCCAGGTCGGCGGATGTTCAGGATCGGCTTTCATCGCCGCGGCGAAATCTGCCGGCGTCTTGCCCGCGGCCAACCGGACCAGTTGCGCATGGTGGACTTCAGCCCCCTGGTTCACCACCTCAATCGCGGTGAGACCGGAGGGCACCTGATCAGGCCCCGCAAAACCATAGTCGGTTGCGGTCATGGTGAAGTGCCCAGGCTGCGCCGCCTGCGCCTGTCCAATTGGGTTCATGGTGGCCAGCGCGAGCACATAGAGCGAAGCGAATATATGAGCCTTCATGGTCATCCTCCTTGGTTACACATTGCAGCCAACGGCATCTCTGTCGCGAGAAGGTGTACCACGGGACGCGCCGACTTCCTTCCTAAGAATATGCTATGGTGTCCCTAAATTTTTCCTAACCTCCGGCCACAACACCCGCGATGATTCCCGCACCCATCGTCGACCTGCTCCAAACTGGCGTCTCGGTCAATGTCGGCACGCGTGATGCGGACCTCGTGCCGGAATGCACGAGGGGCTGGGGCATCTGGGTCGAGGCCGATCATACGGCGGTGACGCTGTTACTGACGGAATCCGCCTCCGCACAGACCCTGGACAATCTCCGGAACAACGGTCTCATCGCGATCACCTGCTCCCGGCCCACCGACCACGTGACTTGCCAGCTCAAAGGCACCGTCATGCAGATTCGTCCGGCGACCCCGCAGGACTACGTGCGACAACAGGCATGGCGCCGGGCGTTTTTAGGTGAACTCATTGCGGTCGGCGTGCCCGCCGAACAGACCGACGCCATCATCATGCAACCCGCGGTTGCCATCGAGATGCAAGTCACCGCCATTTTCGCCCAAACTCCCGGCCCCGGCGCCGGCGAACAGGTCTGACGGATGGGTACTGTGCCGCTAGCACTCACAGACCTCTGGCCCTGCTTCGAAGGCATCATCCCGGCCACCATCGCGACCTGCTCCAAAGACGGCACGCCGAACATCAGCTACGTCAGCCAGGTGCATTACGTCGATCCCGAGCATGTGGCGATTTCGTTTCAATTTTTCAACAAGACCCGCAAAAATATTGCCGAACATCCCTTCGCCTCCGTGATGGTTCTCGACCCTCGCGCCATGCAGGCCTACCGGCTTTCGCTAAGATACGAGCGATCGGAATCCTCGGGCCCCTTGTTTCAGTCGATGTCGCTACAACTGCAGGCCATTGCCTCCCATGCCGGCATGTCGGATGTCTTCCGCCTGCGCGCTGCCGATATCTATGCGGTGCTTCGCATCGAGCGGGTGAAGGGGTTCACGTCATGGCCTCTCCCGGCGCAGGACGAGCGGCCTCCGGCCGTCTTCATCGATCCAAACCTGCATGCCTTGCGAGTCGTCGCCGAACGGTTGAATCGGGCGGAATGCCTCGGCGAACTGCTGGAGACCGCGCTCCACTGCCTGGATGAATTCTTCGGCCTGCGCCACACCATGCTGCTGCTGGTGGACGAGAAGCGCCGCGCGCTCCAGACTATCGCCAGCCGCGGCTACCCGGAGAACGGCGTCGGCTCCGAAGTGGGCTTCGGCGAAGGCCTCATCGGCATGGTCGCGACGGCGAAATTCCCGCTTCGACTGTCAGGCCTCGACCACACGCTCCGTTACGCTCGCGCGGTACGTGATCGCGCCGGTGCGCTGTCTGGTCCCGATGCCGTCTACCGAGAGATTCCTCTGCCCGGCCTCTCGAATGCGTCCACGCAGATCGCGGTCCCGCTGATGATCCGGAACCGCTGCCTTGGGGTGTTGGTCGCTGAGGCATTGGAACCCTTCACGCTCCTGATTCGTGAAGAAACACTGATGGCCATCGTGGCCGGCCATTTGGCAGCCGGGATCGACCAGTCAGTGCAGGAGCCGGACGAACCCGTCGAGGTGGAAGCCTCCGTCCCAGGGCCTCCGCCCGCCGCCTCACCCCTCGCACAACGTTCGTTCTGCTTCTACCACGCGGATGATTGCATCTTCGTCGATGGCGAATACCTCATCAAAAATGTCCCCGGACGCATTCTGTGGCGGATCCTGACACAACATCAGGACGAACAGCGGGTAGAGTTCACGAATCGCGAACTGCGGATGGATAGCTGGCTGGGCCTGCCCGAGTGGAAAGATAACTTCGAAACCAGATTGATTCTGTTACGGAAGCGGCTGGAACAGAAGTGTCCGGACGTGCGACTCGTACCGCGCGGACGCGGTCGATTCGCGATCGAAACCTCCGTCAAGATTATCCTGTCTGAAAAGCCCGCCTGATGACGAGCGGCAGGCCTACGATCGACCCGCGCATTATTGATCCAGCTCCTCCTCCGTCACGGCCGGCGGTAATGTCGCTTCGCCGGGTCGACCGGCTCGGCTTCTGGCAGTGAACCGCGCGCCCTTGGCCGGCTGAACCGGTGCGAATCGCAGGAACCCGATGTCTTGCAGAATATCGTTGTAGACCGCCTCCATCCCCCCGCGCATGAAATACGTTTCATGCCAGAACCCTGTCCCTCCGGTGTCACGAAGGAACTGCTGCCACCACTGACGATGAGGATCGGAACGCGCCCAGCGCTCCAGCGAGTCAAAGTCTCGCCAGTACTGCCGCATCCCGACGTGCGGCGGCAGCATCGACCATACGAGGCTTTCATGGAGCAGCAACCCATCCGGTTGGGCCTCGACTGACTGGGCAATCTTCGGACCAAAGCCAAAGAGGGTCTTGAGCCCTGTCCAACGATTGACCCGCATGCCGAGATAGATGACGACGAGATCCGGAAAGCCGGACAGCTCGACGGTTCTTCGCAGAATTGGGCTAGGCATCATCGCCTCCCGATTGGCAGAACGTTGGCGGAGGAAGAAGACGTACGGTGGGGCAGGGCCTACTTCCCACGCCGCACGATGACCGCAGCCACTTGATCCAGCCGGACGGTCGCATCGAAGAACTCCATCCCCGAGAGTTCGGTCAGGGTAACGGCGTGCGTGCCGACCTTTGCCACCTTACCGTCGAGGTCTTGTCCCGAGAGCAGCTTGACCTTCACCCGCTTGCCGACTTGTTGTTCGAGCATCTGCCGCAGAACGTCCGGGCTATTGAGTTCAATCGTCGGCTCATCGGCCTGCGCGAACGGAAGACTGAAACTCCCTCCGGCCAAGACACACAACAATACGACGACCAATCCCATTCGTCCGTTCCCATGCACCATGCGAACCTCCCTGAGTTTTTTGAGGTGTGACCTGCCCAGGCCTTCGTGATTGCCGCCGGGATCCATCCGGTGCCGTGAAGGATACCCGCAGCGTTGAGGAAAGTCACGCAGCTGTAGCGGCATCGCCCGGCATCAGCACCATAGGAATCCGGGCAGCAATATCCCCTGCAGGAACGCGGCGCGATTCTTTACAGATGTCAGGGGGCACGGTATCATTCCGGAGGTTCCATACGTACCTCACCCAAATCCGCAAGGAGACACCAATGGGTTGGATCATCCTCGCCGTGCTGGTTGTGCTCGTGCTGATTGTCATTGGAATGTACAACGGCTTGGTGCGGCTCCGCGCCGCCTGCGAAAGCGCGTGGGCCGATATCGACGTACAACTGAAACGTCGGTATGACCTGATCCCCAACCTCGTCGACACCGTCAAAGGGTATGCCGCCCATGAGAAGGGCGCCCTGGAAGCCGTTATCAACGCCCGGGCGAAGGCCATGGCGGCGCAAGGTCCGGAAGCCAAGGCCGAAGCCGAAAACCAACTCACCCAGTCGTTGCGATCGCTGTTTGCACTCGCAGAAGCCTATCCGCAACTGCGGGCCGTCGAAGCGTTCACTCAATTACAAGGCAGTCTGAACCAGATTGAGGACGCGGTTCAGAACGCCCGCCGCTACTACAATGCGGTGGTGCGCGACTACAATGCCAAGCGCCTCGAAATCCCAACCAACTTTATCGCCCAATGGTTCGGCTTCCTGGGACGGCAGTTCTTCGAGCTGACCGACACCGTCCAACGGGAACCGCCGCGGGTGCAGTTCTAGCGTGAGTCGCCCCTGCGGCAAGACCATGAGCGGCAGACGGCCCATCCGTCTTTTCGCCGTTCCCTTACACGTGCTCCTCGTCTGCGTCTTCCTTCTCGGCCACATCGGCCTCGCCGAGGCACGATCCTTCGTCCTCAGCCGCTTCGACGTCGATCTCCAGGTCCTCCCGAGTGGCGATCTGCTCGTCACAGAGACCGTCAGCCCCCGCTTCGAAGGCTCCTGGAACGGGATCGAGCGGCTCATTCCCGTGGAATACCGCACACCGCAGGGCTTCACCTATCAATTGCTGCTCGATCTGGTCTCGGTTACGGATGAACAGGGAACCGCACTCAAGTATGAAAGCAGTCGCGAGCGGCATTACCGGAACTTTCGTATTTGGATTCCCGGCGCCACAGACGCTACTCGCACCTTCGTGCTGAAATATAGGGTCCGCAACGGGCTGAAGTTCTTCGAAGATCATGACGAACTCTACTGGAATGTGACCGGAGACGAATGGGACGTCCCGATCGAGCAGGCATCCGCTCACATCCTGCTTCCACCCGCAGCAACCGGAGTGCGGGCCCTTGCCTTTACCGGCGCCTACGGGGCGCGGGAAGAAGCGGCGACAGTTGCCATCGAAGGGTCTCGCATCACGATGACCATGACCCGCCCGCTTGGGTTCCGCGAGGGGCTCACGGCAGTGGTCGGGTGGGACAAGGGCCTGGTGGCCGCGCCCACCGCGGTGGACCAGGCGCAACAATTTTTTGGAGCGAATTGGCCGTTAGCCATCCCCCCGCTGGTCTTGGCGGTCATGCTTCGGCTCTGGTGGACCAGGGGACGAGATCCGCGCTTGCGGCCCATCGCAGTCGCGTACGAACCGCCAGACCAGATGACTCCGGCAGAAGTCGGCACTCTCGCAGATGAGAGTCCGGACGTGCGCGATATCACCGCCACAGTGGTCGATCTTGCCGTGCGCGGGTACCTCCGCATCGCAGAACACAAAACCGAACAGCTCTTCGGCCTCTGGACCAGCACAGACTATCTGTTCAATCGCATCAAGCCCAAGCAGGACTGGGCAGGTCTGCCAAAACACGAACGCCTGCTGCTCGAAGCCCTGTACAAGGATGAGGCGGGGGACGAGGTCGCACTCAGCAGCTTAGTGAACAAGTTTTACCGCTCCCTGCCGGACATTCGCGATGCGATTTTTGATGCGCTCCAAACCCGCGCCTACTATGCGCAACGTCCCGACCGGGTGAAGCAACATTATTACCTCGCCGGAGGCTTGTTGGGACTCGGCGTGACCTTCGGACTCGCAGCCGTGGCCGACAAGTGGGGCATCGCTCCGCCGGCCTTCTTCTTCGCAGGTATTCTCTCGGGGGGAATCGTGGCGGGCCTCGGCCGCATCATGCCGGCTCGGACGTTGAAAGGAACACGCGCCTTGGAAGGGGTGTTGGGTTTCGAGGAATTTCTGACCAGGGTTGAGGCAGACCGATTTGCCCGGGTGGTGAAAACGCCCGAGCTCTTCGAGAAGTTCCTGCCCTATGCGATGGCGCTGGGTGTGGAGAACAACTGGGCCCGTGCGTTTGACTCCATCGTGATGGCCGCTCCGGCCTGGTACGAGGGAACCGACCTCACGCAGTTCAATACCCGTGGGTTCACAAGCCGCATGGGCGACCTGGCCTCGCGCACCGGATCAACAATGACGTCGGCGCCACGCAGTTCAGGAGGATCGGGCTTCAGCGGGGGCGGCTCATCCGGTGGAGGCTTTGGCGGTGGAGGCGGCCGGGGGTTCTGACTGAAGGATCAGCCCCACCCGGTGGCGCCCACACCGCCCGTGCTCTCCAAAACCCGTTACTCACGAGGTCAGCTTTTCCGCGAGAAGCATACCCGCCACAATGAACGTTCCACAGATCGCTAGGAAAATATAGAACAGAATCTGCGCGATCTCTCCCGCGCCTTGCGCGACACCGCCGAATCCCATCGCTCCTGCAGCCATCGCGATCACGAAAAAAATGGCAGCCCACTTGAGAAACATGGCAACCTCCTCACCTGGCAGCCTTGTGCTCGCCACTCACGTTGGGAACGGGAACGCCGTAGAACTCATAGATCAGGGTGGTTTGTGCCACATCGCCGAAATCCGGCCAATGGCTCTTGTCGAACCCCGGCGCCTCCTTGAGATCGCGCTTCGTGGCATCGATGAGAATCGTGCTCTTGTCCGAGGCTACCTGCAGCGCATCCCAAGGAATCGCGAAATACTTATCCTTGATGCCGAGGAACCCGCCGAAATCCAGGACCGCGTAGTCGATCGCCCCGTCGTCTGGATTGATGACCAGATCCTTGATGTCGCCTAGATTCTTTCCATCCGTGCCCAACACGTTCATTCCGATTAATTCACTGGCTTTAAACACCCCGCTGCGATCACGCGCGTCGGCGGACTGGACGACGGCGGATACCGACAAACAGAGCACGAGCATGGCCATGGCCTTCCGCATGGAGCCCTCCTTTCAGCGACGAACTCAGTAGCTCTTAGCTGATTGAACACCGATGGGGAGAGAAAGGCACCTCTGCGAAACCCTAGTTCCAGGACAGGATTCACCGGGAGCGGCAGCGATCAGGACGTGGCGGGAAGCGGTCTTCGCCCTTCATCCATCTCAATGAGATCGAAGAGAGGATGCTGTGTGAAATCAACCTGCAGAGCCAACTCAGGGCTGAGCCTGGACAGAAACCGGGCAAGGACACGATCCGGGCGCAGTTGCTCCAGCGCCACGCTCCAGGCCTCGATCTCTTCCGGGCTGTGCGGTACAGAGGCCTCCGTCACCCAGGCCAGAATGTCCGGATCGTGGTTCGTCGAACAGACCGCCGCCCGAAGCGCCTCCGGTTGCAACCCGGTGAAGGCGAGAAACCGGCCATCCAACGGTAAACCGGGGCGAAGCAGGAACGGCACATACGGTTCAGGCAGCAGCCCTTGTGCATGGAGCCGCACCTTATCGATGAGCCGCGGGAGGATCACGTAGCTCCCCAACCGCTCGCGGGGCGAGCGGAGCCTAGGCAGCATAGAACACCGAGGCCCGCATCACCGTGCCTCCCTCCCCGAACTCGAAGACTTCCAGCGCGAGACGTCCGTTGAGCGAGCGGTAATGCAATGCCACGGTGTTGCCGACGCCCAGCAAGATGGCCAACGGTTCCAACCTGAGATCCGGCACCGCCTGTAGACAGGTCTTCCAATAGGCTCGGATCTGCGGCTTGCCTGTCAGACGGCCGGAAGGTTCACCGCCGTATGTCGCGATCAGCGGCGAAGACAACTCCACGTCCTCCGCATAGTGCGAGAGCACCAGCTCCAGATCCCGGCTATTCCATGCCGCGATCCATTCCCGCGCAAAGTTCTCGGCGAAGGCCCGGTCAATCTGTCTCATGTGTCCCCCGATTCAACCTCATTAGGTCAACAGCGTTGACCTGTTGCAATCTAACCACCGCGTCGTATTATGTCAACATGGCTGACCTACCCTCTCACTCTCCCGCGCGTGAGCAGGACCTGAACCGGGCCCTCGAGGCGCTGCATTTTGCCTTTCGCGCGGTCATCCGGAAACCCGACGCCGATCTGGCCAGACTTGGCCTGGCTCGTGTCCACCACCGGCTGCTCTATTTCATCGCGCGACAACCGGGGAGTTGCATCGGCGACATCGTGCGCTGTATGGGCTTCACCAAACAGTACCTGCACCGACCGCTGGCGCAGTTGATCGACCAGAACTATATCGCGGTGTCGCGGGACGAGGGCGATCGGCGGATCAAACGTCTGACGCTGACCGCCCGCGGTCTGCGGCTGGAAGAGAAACTGTCAGGAGAGCAACGGCGGCGCTTCGCACTGGTGTTTCGCGACGCGGGGCCGTCAGCCGAGCGGGGATGGCATCGGGTAATGGCCCTGCTGGCCGACCGGCGATTCGATTGAGTCTCGACGCGGATTAGAGGGACGACACCAGCACCTGTTCAATCGACCCGGCCACGGGGTGCAACTCCGTTCGGGCAAATCCCGCCGCCGCGAACATCTGCTCATATTCCCGGAAGGTGTATGCGTCCCCTTCCGGCGTCGTCGCCAGCATGATCAAGCTGAACTCCGCCACTGGTGGCGGCGTCACACGGTCGTCATGCGGAACGAACTCCAACGTAATCACCCGTCCGCCAGGCGCAAGTGATCGATGGATCTTGCGCAACAACGATTCGCAGGTCTGCACCGAGAAGTGGTGGAGAAAATTGGTGAGCAGAACGAGGTCGTATCCCTCGCCAAACTCTTGCTGAAACGCATCGCCCGCGATGGTGTGGTACCGCGACTCGATGCCTGACTGTTTGGCCAACTCGCGAGCCACGGTCAACACGTTGGGCCAATCCAGAGCCGTCACCTCGGCCTCTGGGCAACGCGCGGCGATTTCGATCCCGAAGAGTCCATGGCCCGCCGCAATATCCAGCACCTTCTTCACAGTCGGCTGCGACTGCCGCACAAACATGCCGATCTCTTCCGCCGGCTTGGCCATCATCGGAATCATGGAACGCGCGAAATCCACCCAGAGTGGATGCTCAGGGGTAACCGTCCCTGCCTCACCAGCCACGGTTCCTCCCTTCCGCACCGCATCGGTCAGATTCTCAAACGCCGCAATGAACTTCGGGGCATGTAGAAACCCCAACACAGACCCCATATAGGCAGGCGAGCGCCGATCGAGAAATACCGCGCTGTCCGGCGTGAGTTTGTACCGATCGCCTTCCTTGATGAGGAACCCTTGGATCGTGAGGTAGTCCGCGAGAATCCGCACGCCGCGTTTGGCGGCCCCGCAACGTTCGGCGAGTGCCGGCACCTGGTCATGCCCCAGTCCGATGGCAGTAAAGAGATCCACGTCGATCGCCGCTTTGAGGGCCTGCGACCGCTGATAGGCGTTGGCCGTTTGAAAGAATAACTGCGGAGTCGGCCCACCGGCCGGTTCGGGTTTCAACATCGGCAATACTCCTCGGTCAGATGGTAACAGCCATGCGACAGATCGGCATGGCTCGGATTGTAATCCTTTGACCGGACTGAAGCGAGGGTGGGCACTCACGCGTCGGATACGCCAACTCGACGCGATACGCTATTACGAAACGGCACGGAAGACGAACCTTCAGCGAATCGTCGGTTTCTGGGTCACCTCCACCTGGGTGCCGGGAGGGAATGCCGCCCCCAGGCGAATGTTCCGCGACGGCCCCCGCAGGGTCACACGCATGAGATGGCCATCCCATTGCCATGTGATGGTACCGCCGGGAATCGCGAGATTCGACACCGCCATCGGCTGCGAAAGCCAGGCCGGCGTGATGCCTGCGCCGATCACGACCGCAGGCACCGCCGCCGTTTCATCGACATAAGCCAGCATGTCCTGCTGCAACAGGAGGAGCAACGCGGCTGTTTCATAGTCCGGCGTGACCGCCAGTTCATTATGCCAGCCCCTCGCAAATTGCCATCCATCTGCCAACTCATCGGTCATGGACCGCACGCTATCCCAGGTGTACAAACCGGGGGACGCCTGCCGGCTCCACAGTTGATGCAATGTGGTCCATACCGCCTCGGGGCGGCCCGACCGCAGAGCCTGATGGGCCTGAGCCAATTGTGCGGTGACCGTCCCTCGCTCGTCCGTGGGACGATAGGTCGTCAACGACTGGCTCAGCTGATGCCGGCGGAGGGCGGACCCGACCAGCGAGCGCAACCCCACCGGTGCAGCCCCGCCGTCTTGGCTGCCATCGGGAAACTGCCGCACCCAGCTTTCTTGTAACTGCTGCGCCTCCGTCCGCCACCGCGTCGCGTACTGGCGCTTCCCGAGTCGCTCCGCGAAGTCGGCCGCCGCCAGGAGCCCGCGATAACTCACCGCATTCACATAGAGCAACGGCCAGTCGTCGCCGACTCGCCCCACAATCACCCCGTCGCGCGCCGGTTGAGCCAGCACCGCCGTCCTCGCCTGCCGCAGGTGTTGGAAATCATGCGGAGCCGGCACCGTGTAGGATTCCACGATGGGGGAACGGGTAGTCATCATCTCCTCGATCCGCCCGACCTTTCGCAACAGGTGCGGCCACAACCACTCATCATGCACCTTGTCGGCGATATACCCGGCCGACTCAGTCAACGCCCAGATCGCCAGACCCGGCGCATCCGCTTCCGGACCTGATCCTCCCGCGAAGTCATGCGTTGCCAGGAACTGCGATAGCACCCGCCCAACCTTGGGATCGCCTGCCCGTGCAAGCGCAGCCGTGATGTAGGCACCCTGTCGATGCCAGGCGCGGTAGAACAGGGCGGGATCGCCGGGTCGCGTTTCATTGTCGACCAGGCTCATCATAAGGTGAGTGATCTGCGCATTCATGGACGCCTGCACGCGCGGATCGGGCAGCGCCAACCGCGCGCGTCTCGGCGCATCGCGGTATGCACGCTCCATTTCAACCGGTGGTTGCAGATCGGACAGCACCACACGAATCTCTTCACCGGCTTGGGCGGAGGCTGCCGCAAACGCAATCCTTGCATACCCCCACCCGGCCTCCCCGCTCCAGGAAGTCGCCGTAGACTGCGCCGTCATCCACTCAGCTTGATTCTCATCCCCCAGCATAATCGATAGGGGCGCGGGCGTGGCACTTAGCGCCCATCGATGATTGACCGTCACCTGCTCTCCGTCGTGGCTGAGCGCGGTCACGGGTCCTCCCGCGGGGCCGACGCTCCGGATGACGATCACCGGAACGTGGGGAGTATCATTCTTCAATCGCAGCTCCCAGCGCGTGGCGTCGAGCCGTGACCAGGTAGCTTGGTAGTACGGCGTTTTCGTGACGATGGCTGGAATCGTCGCATGGGCGGACGGGCCGAATTCCTGCTTGATCTCATTGAGCGGCACGGTCTGGCTGATCACCACCGGGAGCCCCTTCGCATCACACAACCAGAGCGAGACGCCAAAGCTCGGTGTCTGTGGGCTGAAATCGCCGCCCGGTTCATGATAGGCCGTGCCACCCTCCGGCGCGCCGGGTACGGCCAGGGGCACATGGCCCACCGACCGCGGCCAGGGACGTGCCGGGTCCTGCTGCATCATCGTCGTCATGAGTTCGCGCTGCGGCGTGAACTGTGTCGCCGTATGGGCCGCCGCTTGAAACTGTTGCCAATTGTTGGTCGCAACGCAACCGAGCAGGAGTGCGGCGAGTGTCACCACGACTCGACGATCCGGCCCGACAGCGCCCAACGCCGCCACCGCCAGCAGCAACGGAAGAAAATTCAGACTGTAGACAAAGGTTTCTTCGCCGTAGAGAAGATGGAGCACGAATTCAAACAGCAGCAAGCTGCCCATAACCAGCCGGAATCGCAGGTGTCGATCCCACGTCACCAATCGCCAGAATCCGTTCAACAGCAGCGCCGACCACAGGACTACCGCGACACGCCCCAGCCAGCCGGCCGAACCGGGACCGGAAAACTGAAAGGTCAGCCGGTCCGTCAGGCGGAACGCGTCCGTCTTCGCCTGGGCATAGGCATCGTCCTTCATGAACCGGACGGATGGAGCGACAAGGCTGTGGAACACGAACGACGTGGCAATGTTGGAGAGGCCTCCGGATTGCGGATGATTCACAAACGACGACTCTGCGCGGTGGCCGATAAAAAATTCCGACGAGGGAAAAATGAACTTCTGCACCCCCCACAGCAGTACAACCAGGCACAGCGCATTCACGGAGAGTTGGATCGCCTGCTTCCAGGGCCATCGAGCCAGGCTCACCAGCAAGCCGGCCATCCAGTTGGTCACCGTGAAGCTCAGCGTCAATGCGCTCGCGGCGAGATAGACAGTGGCACCGAATGCGCGCTGCTCGGCACTGAGCAACAACACCAGCGCGAGCATGATCGACAACGATCCCCAGGAATAGGAGTTGGGAATCGGCAACCAGAACATCGAGGCCGCACCGCTGAGCCCAAGCGACGTGAACAGCACGGCGTCGAAGAGTCGACACCCGAGCAGACGCAACAGGAGATACAACGTGCCGCCCCACAAGCCAGCGACCAAACTGCTGACCAGCAAGACGGCGCGCAACGGGCTGACCGACAGCCCGTGCTTCACCAGATAGACGGGAATGAACGTGATCAACGAGAACAGCGGATGCACGGAGGTCCGGTAGTGGTTGTCATACACGCGCGTCATGTTCGAGATTTCGCGGAGTGTGTCCGCTTCGAACCAGAAATCCATCGACTGAAACAGAAAAGACGGAAGTGATCGCGCAATCAACAGACAGGCAATGACCACGGCCAAAGCAATCAAGGCCGCACAGACCCAATCCGCGCGGTCCAGGACAGCAGTCCTCCATTCTGGCGCAACGGATGATCTCGCCGGAAACTCCAAGCAGTCGTTCACAGCGACGGGCTTCCTGCGAGGAAGGGATCGCGCCATCGAACCGGTTTTGACCATACCCATAATGACTCGGCGTCCTGCTCAGCAAATAACAATCCATCACGCATCGCACGGGGATGCGCGAAGGGACGGACTCTTTCACACGGAACAGCGGCGAGCCCTGGTACGGGCCGGAAATAGAGACGGGACAGACGGTCGGGGAACAGCGGGTTGAGGCGTGGGGTCTCGTCTCACGCCGTGGCATGCACGGCTTATTTCCTATCAGGTCAACACGACTGCCTCTTCATACCTAACAAAGCGAGCCCGTCAGATCAACCCCTGTACCAGTCACGACACACTGTGTCGCAATCGAACAGGCAGGGATCTCACGGGAACAAGGAGAGTTCGCAGTGCAATACGACGAGAGAGCGGTGAGCGAGCAAGCCAACAGTCGCGATTCAGCGCTTGTGCCATGCACTGTGGGCCATGAGCAGGAGTAAGCAGAGACACAGGACGACCAGTGCTCCGAGCGAAGACCTGGCGACGGAGAACGCGCCATAGTGTAGGAACCGTGGCCGGCGCATATGGGGAAATCGCATTAGGCAGTAGGTCGAGACCGATGCCCCCATCCCGACAATCGCGATCAGCACCTGTACCACGTCCATTGTATCTCCGTAGGTAGAACACTGGTGCCACCCTACCCGCGAAGAGACAGGCCGTCAAGAAAGGTCCGAAAGTCAGCAGTTGTGTCCTCACCAGGCGATATGATGAGATCGACGAATGACATCCGATCACACCCTGAGAACCGACCGGCTGCTTCTCCGGCCGTTTCGGACGACCGATGCAGAGGCCGTGCATCGTCTCGCCGGAGCAAAGGACGTGGCCGCCGGGACCTTTCTCCCGCATCCCATGAACCGACAGGCAGCGCACGATTGGATCACGGAACGGCTGAAAGACCACGCAGCAGGCACCGGCGTGACCTTTGCCATCACGCTACCGGAGAGCGCACAGGTCATCGGCTCCATCGGCATGGAGCTCGTCACCGCGCATGAACAGGGACGGTTGAGTTATTGGCTTGGCCAGGCCTACTGGAACCAGGGCTACGGCACAGAGGTGGTCACCGCACTCGTGGAGTATGGATTCACGGCGCTCACGCTGCATCGCATCTACGCTCCGCACTTCCATACCAATCCGGCTTCCGGACGTGTGCTGCAAAAGGTAGGAATGACGCACGAGGGCCGCCTGCGCGAACACTATCTTCGTTTCGGCCAACGCATTGATGTCGAGCTGTACGGGATGCTGCGGGAGGAGTTTCTCGCACGCCGGTCGGCGGTCACTGTCGAAGCTTCGCCAAGAGAGCCGTGATTTCTTCTGCGGCCCGTAGCCCGCTTTCGACCGCCCCGTTCATGTAGCCTTGCCAGCGCAGACTGGTATGTTCGCCGGCAAACACCATCCGTCCATGCGGCTTGGCCAACCAGGCTCGCTGCGCCGGATCGTATCCCGGCTGAAAAACCGCATAGCCGCCGCCCACGAATGGATCGTCCTCCCAGGACACGTGGGAAGACCCGCGCAGAATAGCTTTCGCCGCCCCCAACCACTTCAGTCTTGCCGCCACCGCCTCGTCCCCGCCTTGGGCAAAAAGTTGCTTCGTGTCATGACTCGCCGAGCCACCCGCAAGCAACGTCAGGATCCCGCCTCGTCCTCGCTGCTCCTCATTGCCGTCCCAGATCGCGCCGATCGGCAGATCGGTTCCATAGGCCAGTGTCCGGCCTGGCTGCCGCCAGAATCGCCGATCGAACTGCAGAAGCGTCTTCGTCGCGGGGCCGTATCCCAGATGCCGAAACGCTTGTTGCTGCAGCGCCGGCAGAGGCGGCGTGAACGCGATGCGCCGGGTCATGGTGGCGGGCAGCGCCAGCACCAACGCATCAGCAGTCATGTGGCACTGTCCGCCCTGACCACGCACAGTGACCCGCACCTGGTCCCGGCGCTGCGCAACCGCACGCACGATGGTCTTGAATTGAATCGCTTCCTGTAACGTCCCAGCCAATGCAGTGGCGAGACGATCGTTGCCGCCTGTGATGCGATAGAACCGGTCGGCTGCAGGCGACTCCGACGCCAGCTGATCGACGAGGGCAAGTAACGACAACTGATCGGGGTCGGCCAGAAAAAATCCGCGCAAGCCGTTCAACCGCGCACGCAGCCGTCGATCAGCCCCGATGTCATCTAACCACTCCGCCACCGAACAGTCCGCCAGTCGTCGCGCAATGGGGCCATCCCAGCGGCGTTCACTCAGGCGATAGGCGCGCACCCACGGCTCAGCGGCTTGGGCCAATTCCGTCCAGACACTCCCGCTCCTCGACACCCGCTCGATCACAGGACCACGGCGACCTTGGCCGACAAACGAAAACCCGCCGCGAAGAATCGGGGAAAGGGTCAGGCCCATCTCCTTCGCCAACTGACGAATGGCCTCCTGGTCCGGATCGATCAAATCGCCGCCCACTTCGGCATGCTGCCCGCCGCAAAATCCCTCCCGCATGGTCCGGACACGACCGCCCACACGGTCGCGCGCTTCCACCACGGTCACCCGCGCACCGCGCCGCTGCAGTTCATACGCGGCCGTCAGACCCGCAAGTCCTGCTCCTGCCACGATCACCAACTTGCCGTGCAATGATGTGCTGTTACCCATGCCTCTCGACGATACGCGATTCCACCGCCCGGGGATAGTGTGACGTCAGCGTGAGGGCTCTGCGGAGTGAGAAGCGGCGAAGGACCGGGGAACTTTATTCCGATTCCCTCATCTCTTGCTTGATCCCACTTCGCAGAATCGCTACGCTACGGCCTTGGAGCGAGGAGGTTACGCATGGATGCTGATGACCCGAGTCCCCCTCCTCTCCTGATATTCTCCTACCTCAGCCCTCGACCGACTCTACCCCTGCCGATGAGCGGACGTTTCATATCCGGCTTGCCGTCTTTGCCTCTGCAGTCCTCACGGCGGTAGTCGGGGCCTTCGTGGGATATCCGACATGGCAGGAATACGTGTCGCAGCAGGAAGCCAAGCTCGAACTGCGCGCCTACGTCAGTGTCCGCGCGCTCGGGCCACCAGTACTCAAGGAAGGCGTGCCGCCTCGGGTCCGGGAGACGATCCAGAACACGGGTCGGACGCCCGCGTACAACGATGCCATCCAGGCCTTTATCACCGTGGCCGACTACCCATTGCTCAAGAGTTTCGAGCGGGTCACTTGCCCTCCGGATGATTCGCAGCCGGACAAACGGAAATGGTTCGTGGGCAAGGTACCGCGACCGGAAACCGTCCGCGAGGCATCATTGACCGCAGAGGAGGTCACGGCCATACAGACGGCCAAGTCGGCGCTCTATTACCATGGCTCGATCTGCTATCGGGATATCTTTCACGAACCTCACCGCACCGACTTTTGTATGTTTTGGAAATGGGACGCAGGCCGCGTGAGTCCCGCCCTTTCCTGTGACCAGGGGAATAAGTCGGACTAAGGAGAGTGGACCAGATGCCGGAGGGTCTGAGTTGGAGGAGAGGCCACGCGGCGTGGCAGTGCCTCCCCCCTGCATCGTCAACTGATCGGGGATCTTCGATCCCACCGCTCTCAGCGCTCGGTAAATCAGACCCACGCTCATCGTCCATCCCGTCACATGGGAAAACATCCAATGGAATCACGCATCGACTGAGCAGCCACCGGCGCCACGAGACAGATCAGAGAGAGCAGAATGATGCCGCAGAAAGACAGGACGATCCGTGAAGGGCATGGGCCAATGCATCGTCGAACGCGCGAAACGAGAACGGGCATGAGCTGCCTGTGAAGGGAGCGCATGATCGCGCAAGCGAGGCCAGGGTTGCCGGAGCCGGCACCACTTACCACACAGTCACTGCCCCCAATGATGCAGATCGTCGAGAAACTCCTGACCATATTGTGCGGCAATCGCCTGCTCGACCTCCCATGTGACCGGACCAACCCACAACAACTCGGCCACTTCTGAAAAGTACCGTTCGAGTCCCGCAGGCGACAGCACCAACACCCTCCCGCCGTTCACGCCAGACTGATACTGGTGCGGCATGCCTTTCGGCACGTAGACGAAGTCGCCCGCGCCCGCCTCATAGCGCTGCTCCCCGCAATGAATGGTGTACTGTCCATCCAACACATAAAAGGCCTCAGCCCCCGTCGGATGGATATGCAACGCCGGTCCCACGCCGGAAGGATGCACCATTTCGATGAGCGAATGTGACTCGTCCGGTGCGCCCCCGGACAGTTTCACGGTCATCTTCGTGCCGCGAAACTCAATCGAGACGCCTTCGCCGCGTTGATACGCGTATCCGGGTTTCTGAATTGGATTCAATGCAGTCCCTCGCAGCTCGACAACAGCCGGGTATTAGAGACATTCGAACCGAATGCTCAGCGCTCAAGCAATGCCGCGAAGGGCCTGCCGCCTCTTCACGCCCGTCGCCAATGCGCATTCAGTTCAACGACGTGTGACGAGCACGCTCAACGCTGCCACAGCATTGACCTTCGCGCCCAGCGGCACGGCTGCGAGATCAACAAAGAAGTCCGGATTATGGTTCGAGTACGGAAATGGCTGCCCCGCTGCCCTTGCTTTGGCGAACAACTCAGGCGGTGCGACGCCGACCAACAGGAACGCATACGGGGTCTTCAACGAAGTAAAGGCTTCCTGAAAATCCTCCGAGCCCATGACAGCCGGAAACTCGGCAATGACCTTCCCCTTGCCCAGCAACGCCGTGAGTGAGGGATTGATCGCTTCGATCATCGCCAGGTCGTTGACGAGAGGTCCGGCCGTGCCCTTCATCCGCCGGACCGGCAGCATGTCCGCACGAGCACCGGCAGCAATTGCCACCCCGTGGTTGATCTCGTCAATACGTGTGAGCAGCTGCTCGCGCACCTCGGGCGTGAACCAACGCAGGTTGAGTTTGAGCACTGCGGAATCAGGAATGACATTGTTGTCGCGCCCGGTGACGATCGAGCCGACCGAGAGCACCGCCGCCGTTTGCGGATCCAGATTGCGGCTCACGATGGTCTGATACGCGAGTACCGCTTGCGCCGCCATGACCACCGGGTCAATCGTCATTTGCGGTGCGGACCCGTGCCCTCCGACACCGGTGAACGTGATGTCCAACTGATCCGTACCGGCCATGCGTACGCCCGGAGAACTGGCCACGAAGCCGACCGGCCCCGGAACCGTATGCAAGCCAAACGCCATGTCTGGTTTTGGAAAGCCCCGTTGCCATAACTTGTCTTCCACCATCGCTTGAGCACCGGTACCGACCTCCTCCGCCGGCTGGGCATACAGCACGAGCGTCCCCGACCAATCGGCCTTCATCGCGACCATCGTTTTCGCGAGCCCAAGCAACCAGGTCACATGGGCATCATGTCCGCAGGCATGCATCACGTCGATTTCGCTGGCGTCGGCGAGGCGCTGCTTTGCATTTGCCGCATAGGGCAACCCGGTCGCTTCCCGTACGGCATTCGCATCCATGTCGGCGCGAAACCAGACCGTGGGCCCCGGGCCATTCTGCAACACGCCGACAACGCCCGTTCGGCCGATGCCTTCGGCAACGATGGCCGCGGTGCGCGTCTCCGTGAACGCAATTTCTGGGTGCTGATGCAAATCTTTGAAGATAGCCGTGAGGCGTACGGTATCCTCATCTACTGTTGCATGGACCTTCGCAATCAGTGACTCAGAGATTGGAGCGCCGGTGGCCATTGACGGCACCTGCGCCGAGGCAACAGGAGTGCCTGCGCATACGGCTTCAACGATCAATGGGAGCAACATGAGCATGCAGGCAATGTAAGCATTCATAAGGCTCCTTTGCGTGACAAGCGTTGCACTTAACAATGTGTCAGCCCGAATATCGTCGCCGTCATCTTGGTGTCCCAAGGTCGATTGAACAAGCTCCGGCACGGTTGCAGGCATACCCCCGGCCTCAGTGCGGTGTCATTCTGCTTGCTGGTCGTCGCTCAACACACAAGCGGGATGACACCATCCGAAACAGCCCGCCCATCACGCGGGATTCTGGCGGTACGAGCGAGGAGTGTCAATGCAGATGATCAACTGGAAACACACAGGATGTGGCGACTACTGAGCCAGCTTCCGCCTGTGCGGCGACAGGACAATTCTCGGCGAGGTGGCGAAGAAAAACGATTGAGGACAGGTTACAGCACGAACACGTGGTCCACCAGGTAGCGGGAGCCCTGTTGCACCAGAACCATCTCAGCGACATAGTCGCCGGGCGAGTTTGAGAACTGCTGTTTCCACACAATCGCAATGGAGCCGGGGCGGCGGAAGACGGCGACCGGCGTCCGACCCCCAAACGTGCCCTTCTCCGTCTGATACTGCCGGCACACCCGCTCGAGATAGTCTTTCGTCACAATTGCCTTCAGGCGATCGGTAAAGTCCTGCACATGGCGGGCATGGTCGATGGCCGTCGACGCCTCCATCAGATTGTCCATGATGGGATCGGCAATGGCCAGAATTTCGGCGTCGGACTTATTCTCCAAATCCATCAGATCCTCTTCGCAATATTTATGGTGAGTTGGTCCCCGCGCAAAGATACGCAGGAGGAAGAGGGAGAATCAATTGAGGGGGCCTTAGATTCAAGAACAGACCGCGCCACAAATTTCCGCTCAGGAGTTGAGTCAGATGCTAATGTGCGAGCCGTGATTCACTCTTTGCCCCCATTTGCCATGCACCATTAAACCAGCAGAACTTTTCCACTGACGGACTAAGGAGTTAGGAGTCAGGATACGTTGATCTTGAAGGGCGCCTGTCTTCACCTAACTACGTCAAACCTTACAATCAGACATACGGACTTACAGGCAGGAACCTAACGGAGACGTAACTTGCGATCTATCTGAGTGCATGCACGATTTGCTCCCTCAAAAATCATCGCTTCGTCAATCCACCTCCTCGGTGAAGTTTACTGCAGCTATCATTCTCATGTCGGACGAAATGTTCAACTCTCGCAAGCACGACAACTTACAGGCGGATCCATACCCCCAGTTGACAATCAAGCAAAAGTCACCCCCCGTAACCACCCTCAGCTAAGTGCTACCAAGTCAAACCTATGCAAGAGGCGAATCGATTGAATTCAGTGTCAAGGGCATATCGTTTCCGTTGATGCTTCATATTTATTTCTGCAGCTCCCGCCGAGCTTTATCTGGAATGTTATGCTGGCCATATCTTTTCATGTGAAGAAAAAAGATTCCAACGTAACTCATGATGAGGAGATACAGACCAGACACTGTGGTTAACATGAGAATCGCCACATACCAAATCGGCAGATCGGCGATGGAGCGATGCAGTAAGTACCGGCGCTCAAGATAAGAAAATGTCGCGACTGAGACAAATATGGTGACGCTGACTGCAATTCGCCTGACCCAGCGAGTTCGGAAACCTCCGGCAGTTGGCAACGACAGGCGAATATTTCGCCTCAATGCTTCCGCGGGGTCGAGCGCCTCATTTGGATGTTCATTGAGCCAAATCACTATCCGTCTCCAGGCGATAGATCCGGCTACCAGATTAGCGCAGAGGCCTCGACGCGGCTTCCATCGTGCCCACGCACTGATCGCTTCCTCATGGCACGGAGATACTTTAAGAGTCGCACCTTCTACCTTGTCGCCTGGCCTAGCCTCCTGCCGATACGCATGCGTCGGGTTCGGGCAGATCCAGAGCAGAAAACCTGCCAGGAGTGCCATGCCATACGCTAGCGAAAATCCCTCGTACCACCATCCTATCCATCCATAGCTGAAGAGTAGTCCGGTGACGACCGTTGCGATAAGGGGAATGCGGAAGTAGGCCCATATGAGCGCCGTTGAATAGACTCCATCCACCTGGATAAAGTCGTTCATAAGAAATCGTCCCCGTGCACTGAGTGGAACTGGCGACCGACGGACCGCTGAAGGCGTCGATAGCCCCTCCTCGTTATGGCTGTCCACCACCTCATCTATCAGGCCATTAAAGAGGACCTGATCTTTCCAATATTGCACGTGTGCAACTCCCGGCACGGAGTAGCGACGAAATACTACATCACGATACGCGACGGGAATATCAGCATTAAAAACTTTCCCATAGTTGGGACACTCCTGCGTTATATCTAGATGGTGGCCGACCGGGTCCTGTTCGTCGCAAAGGTTATAGTGAGTGATGCGATGTCCTTTAGGGTTGTCCAGCCACCCATCGCTCCAATCCTGGGGAAACGAGTTGTAACTTAAACCCATGTGCCTATAATTGTGGTGCCAAAGCGTCATGAACTTATCGATAGGCGATCCCAATGTTATGAAGTGCTTGACATGATCGCGCCACAGAAGAAGCGGCAATTCGCTGTAGGTAATGGGCGCATTCGCTTTAGGCATGGTTGCACCGTAACACCCAGCGAACTGAGGATATCGATTACTAAATTTGGCCCAGTTTTCTTCGGCTTTAGGCAAGCCATGATGGTGTGGGTTTCTCATCAAATCGGACAGCAACCCTATCAAAGACTCATGGTCGGAATCTTCTCGCTCAGTGTAACCGGGAAATGGAAGGCAACCACTAGCATGTCTTGCGCTCCCGTCACGGATGTTCTCCATCGCAAAGGCATACATCAGTGCGTCAAAGCTCAACACGCTCCCTAAACTGTGAGCGATTACCGTGTACACTGGAGGGACATATTCCTCTGTCGCACTTGTCCGTTCAAAACGGCACCATTGAATGTAATCGCGCAAGTGAATCTCATCCATCATAGTATGGAATCGATGCACAGCCTGTCCGCGCGTGCGAGCATAGTCTCCGTACAGATGAATATCGCCGATTACATCCCGAAAGACCGTCTGAGCTGCTTCTTTGAAAAAATAGGCAAACAAGCTTTTCATCGGTAAGAGCGTTCGCTCGATTTCAAAAAGCAGGGGCATCACCCACCTAGCAGACCAATTCAGTGGGGTAAAGGGAGGATGTAATCGTTCAATCAAGGCTGCTGCCCAGTGTTCGGGTGTCGACCCAAAGTCCTTCTGATGGTTCTGCAAAATGTCTGTCCACCGCATATCGACAAAGCGAAAGTTTTTTCCTGAATTCACCGTGGCCCTTGTGCCGTCGAAGACTTCCGCCGTGTCCCCAGGATCGACGGGAATACCTTTGAATTCAGACCATCCGTGCCCTGTTCCGGCACGTCGCATGGAAAGCGATGACAGATTGGCAGGAAGGAGCGCTCGATACGGAGTGCTAGACTTCTCTTTCGCACGGGCAGCGGCAAATCGATTTACAACTTCGACGGTAGTTTCGTTATATCGTTGCTCGCCAATTCCATGCACGACAACGATGTAGTGGCGAGGACGCGGCGTTTCACTCTCGTTGGACATGACAGAAACCCTTCCCAGCTTGATGAAAGCCCGAGTGCAGGCCCTCGCTCACCGCGCCGCGCATCAATGCTTACTTTAGGGCTATTCCGATTCCAATACGGCCTGCAACTTTATAGATTTCCATGACGGCTTACCAAAAGTTCTTGGCCATCCCCACGTGAAGCTGGCAATGGGCTCGCTCCACCTTACGCTGAGGCTCCGGCAACTTCCTCACCCACCGCTCAAACACCATGGTTTCAACCCATGCCCAAGTCTGGTATCCCAGCGCGGCAACCCCAACCCACAACAGAATCAGCCATAGGCGATCTTTAGGCCATGACGAGATTTGTAGCCCGCCAACAAGGCCAAATAGTAATGGCGCTAAACAGATCGCCACGTGAATGATTGAAGCGGTCACATGCAGGTGCATGCTTCCAAAGCGCCAGCCCTTTTGCCTGTACCACTGCGGAGTTGGCTCTACGAGCGAATCCGGCGTTGGATCATCATTCATAGTGTCTCGTAAGAGCCTGCTATCGTTCACTCGTTGGCTCGAACGTCACTGGATCCCGCAGAAACCGCCTGACTTCCTCGTGGGCATCATCCGTCGCCCTGCCGGACTCGCCGACGCGCCATTCCCCAATCAAGGTGCTATGGGCATGTTCAACCGGATGCTTCTTGTACGGAATCACCCTAGTGTGCACGCGATCAGGAAATTTCCCCTGCTCCGTAAAGAGCTCCCTCACCGTCCCATGCTTTTCAGATTTCGAGATGCAATCTTGCTCAAACCGCAGGTAGAAGATCCTCGCGGAACTCAGTTTCGCCTGTGCAATCTCATCTTGCGAAATGCCCAGTGAGCTTCTGGCCTCGCTGCCGTTGTCGAATATCGTCAACGGCAGCGTAGGCTGAGCAAGGACGGCGGCATGGATATGCGGATTATCGAGCAAGGCCAGCGGGAGTGAACCGGTCAAACAGTTCCCGATGACCCCGATCTGCTGTCCCGGATGCACTTCCTCGATTTTCGTCACGACCGCGCGCAGCCATGTCACAACATCGCTCGTTCCACTCTCCACCCCCTGCCACTCACCATTGACCCCAAGGGAAATCCATACGCCGTGCCACATCGACTGGCTATTCGGTTCACCAAACAAGAGCGGCACATAGACCGTAAATTCATTGGACAACTCTCGGGCATACTCCAACGTTTTCCCCGACAAACCAGGCAGCTCATGAAGCAACAGCACAGGCGGCTTCTTCGTTCCATTGATGGAGAAGCAGTAGACCGGATGCGCGACCGAAGCAGCCTTGAATCCATCAGCATCATTGTTGAGGCAGGTTTCCAATTTTCCAACAAACCGCATGTCCTCGCCGCCAGGCAGACATCGGGTAGACTCCACTATCGCGCAGGACGACAGCGACACGAGTAAACCGACTGCCAAAATATCCTTTGTCAACCGGCGTATCGAGCACATCGACACCATCCTCCTCTTCACGGGTTTTCTGCCGGCCAGTCAGGATTCTGGCGCCGACTCAGGAACTCGAACACGAACTGCTCGCTGTCCGCCGTCGTCTGATTCTGTGGTGGCGCGGGCAGAGGGTATTGCGGCAAATAGTCACTGTGGCCGATATTCCGCCCAGGATTTGCCATGTGTGATTCGATTTTGGCTAAGACCTCGGGAGGACATCCCTCTGGACCATACCGGCCCAGCGCCCGCACCGAACGCTCCCCTGAGAACGGCCACCAGGATTGGACGGAATCACCAGCCCGATAGGCCACCTGCAGGACCTTGTCCTCCTGTGAGGCCAGAACCGCAATCCGGTCGGCCTGCTTTGTCGCGTCGCGATAAGAGGTCGGCTCGTCCCTGCCCAAAGAATCACTGTCGATCGCCGCCGCCATCAAACAAATGCGATCCAAGATCGGCTTCTTGACCGTAACCTCTCGAGCCATGCGCTGCGCCGCGCGCATGATGACACGGCATCCGAGGCTGTGGCCGACGAACGCCACACGAGCGCTCTCATGCACATGGAGCACCAGCCAAGTCAGAAGGTTATCGGCGCTGTCGTCGGCGTCGCGACTTTCTGAGGGATAGCTGACCGCGCCAGCCCAGTTGCCAAGCGCGTTGGCCCAGGAGTCCCCAGGCCAAAGGACCGCAAGCATCAGATCCGTTGAGCCCTTCCCTTCCAGAAACCCGATGAACCGCACCAGCTTCTCACGCCCCTCCTCAAGGCCATTGTTATAGCCGTGCAGAAGCACCGTTAGACGCTGGCCACGAGTCTGTAGAGTGAAGTCAGGCATCCGATCATTCCACCACACGTCCCAGTACGGCAGAGCTTTGTAGAGCACGCCTGCGGTGACAGCCCCCCCAAATTTTTGATCGCGCAAGTTGAGGATGAAGGCGTTCATCGCGCTTTCAACGCCTTCGCGGCTTCCTGTATAGCAGTGGAGAGATCCTTCGCCACGGGCGTCAGGGGCACCGCGGCGAGACCAACGAGGAGACACCACCCCCATTCACCCGATCGAACCATTCCCATACTCCCACCAACCGCAAATGAAATGGCCAACGAAACGAATGTCGCTAGGAACTTGGTCTGGCTGACATATTGCGTGTCGGCCAAGGCCAGGGCGGCATCGATGCGGGCGTCGATCATGGTCTCCAGACGAGCCATCGCAGATCGCTGTTCATCGCTCAAGTCCGGCCCCTGGTGATGCGTGGACTCTGCTTGAGAAGTGGACCGCTCTGCCTGGGAGCGCTGCCGGCGCGCGCTGTCAATCGCCTGCGCCGCCAGAGTCGCGATATCCGCCGAAACTCCTAACTCCGTCGCTATCTGCACAATGGCCGGCACCTCCATCATCCCAAACCCGATCCGCACCCCTTGCCGAAGCGTTCGAGGTAGGTCACCGCTTGCACGGCCCACTCGATATTGAGCGCGGAGCACCTCCATGACCTCACTCCCATAGGCCATTGTTAATGCAGGGAGTAGCGGATCAAGGGTGGCTTTGTGCGTCCAAAAGAACCGCCGTCCCCCCTTCTTACCTTCCACCGCGAACACTCGTTCGAACCCGGCCGAATCAAACCATGTAAATGCCTTGAAGAGCCCGTCGACAACGCCCTGTGCGGCTCCACCCAGCGCGCCAATGGCAAGCGCCGCCGTGCCTAGAGTTGTTGGATTAATGTCCATAATCTCTTCCATCTGTTCGCCTCTCAGTGCTCCAAATTTATTTGACTTGCGACAAAGACGCTTAATACATGCTGTAGATTTGGGAATGAGTATCTCCCTCTCAAATCAAAATGCTTAAAAAGCAATTTCACAATAGCGCGTGTGGTATCAGCATGGGATGAGAAGCATTAGCACCCAAATCTCTTGAAAGCATGCCTAAAGTTGCTTTTCATACTGTCCCACCAAATCAAGATCACTTTGGGAGTCGCACATTGCGGCTAGCCGGTCACCGAGCGCGCGCAGCATGTCAGCCTTGGTCGTCCAGGTGTGTACATCTCTTCCAGGAAAGGCCAGCTTGTACAGCTGCTTTAGCTTCTCCAGAGAAGCCTGATCGTCCTTTTGACTATACGCATCGAGCTGCGCCTTGGCCGTTGCCTTCTTGTCCTTGAGCCCCTGGGTCTCATCCAAGCACTGCCCAAATAGGGCCGCAACATTCGCCGCATTGCGAGTGAGGTTCTTTGCAGCAACGCCTGTGGCGAAGACATTCTTGATTCTGCTCTCGTAAGCGAACCGTATGTCGAGGTCGGTCTTGGATATGGCCGAACCGGCGTTTTGTCCTGGAGCCGTCCGGGGAACCACCGCAATAATCCCCCTGTCGTATCCCAAATTGATATCCAACGGTTTCGCATCTGCCTGCGGAGCGATTTTGATCTGCGTACCGACATGGGTATGTTCGGCATAGATCATGCCTTGGTAGGTGCATCCGGCGCTGAGAGCCAGCACCGCGAGGAGAGCAGTTTTTTCGAGCATGGTCGTTCTCCGTTGAAATCTCAATTTTCGTTTGGGACTGTCACCAGGGCTTTGATCGCCTGAGGCCGACAGGCAGTCCTTGTTGCTGCAACACCAGTGGCAAAATAGGTATGCACTCGCGAGGCCTCGAACCATGCCACTTCGGCATTGAATGAGGAAATGACAGAAAGCGGCTCGCTGCGGTCTAAGTCCTCGGAGGGACAATCGGAATCCTCTCCCCTCAAGGCATAGAAGCTATCCAGAAACTCCTTCCGCTTCTTCTGGACCTCCGTCTCAACGAAGGTCGCCTTTTCGAGCCCAGACTTACCCGCATCCTGGGCTTGGGCTTCGGCCGATTTTCTGGTTTCAGCGGTGGCCTTCCCCAATTGATCCCGGAGCTGTTGACCTTCCTTTTCAACCGTCTTCTTCTCTTCATCACTTGTCCCGGCGTCGGCCTTTGGGATGAGCGTCATGATGGAACGGCGGTACCCAAAATCCACCTCACCAGGAGTGCCATCCACTCCCGCCTTCGCCTTCAGGCCTATATGAGACTCTTCTACGAAATAGAGGCGATCATGAGAGGAGCATCCGCTAAGCACCATGACAAGCATCACTGCTATCAACTGAGGGATCACTTGTAACCTCCAGGTTCAGAGCTATACCGTGTGGCACGCAGGTTATCTTCTGCAAAGTCTATCTTGGTCGTGACCGACTCACTGGCGGAAGGCCCCACGACGACTGCCGTGTGCTCATAGCCGATCGTGAGTCCGTTAGACATCACGCTAAAGCCCAATTCCGCGCCAATCATCCGCTTCACAAACAGCCCGGACTCTCCTGACGCAGCATCTGTCACCCAGAACATACCGTCCTCATTGCTGGTCGAATCTGAAGAGCGATGCGGTTGTACCGCAATGAACTTCCGATACCCAAACGACAGGCCTGGATCGTAGGATCCCATGCGTACATCCAGCCCCAAAGACTGGACCAACAGGACATGGGCCTGCGGGCTGTTGATCACGGAATACCGAATTGCGCCAGCGTGCTGCATCACGCCATGGGCGTCCTTCCAATGGACGGCCACGCAGCCGCCAAGGGACAGACCGATCAACAATAAGGACACCCAACCTCGCACTCGCAAGCCCCCTAACAATGCTGCTTCGACTACAGTCGCGATTGATCGTATGCAGAAGGAGCGCCGTCTCATCACAGGCTTTGCTCTTTGAACAGAGCAGATCGAGAACGGTCTGGATTTCCGACATCGAAGCTTCCCAGCTTGTCCAATCAGGTTTACAGCTGGCACTCCTCCTCATTTTTCAGCACCAGCTCAAGATAAAACCATTTAGCATGCGAAGCCACGACGACCATTCATCACGCATCTATTTGCGAGCGAAGCTTGTAGTCTATGTACGTACGTTTTCGCAATACGTACAAATGGCCCTACTGACCAGCGATAAATACCAGTATTTTCAGCGCAGTAAGGCATGAGACGATTAGCGATCACGCGCTATCCGATGATGGCATTTAGTGCACCTGTACAGCAGACCAGACTACGTACATTCGCGAATGATCACCAGTGAATCCCTCACGAGGGGACAAGTAAGAGTAGGAGTGACTGAGGTGCTTTGACTTCGGATTGGATATTTCAGTGGCAATGATGCCAGCGTCCACTATCGAAAAGAAGCCAGCATCCTATCGAGGAGCAGTCGATGTATGAGAGAGGCTTTCACAGTCGCCACGGCATGGTGGGAAACACAAACCCTCATGCTGACAAGGCAGCAAACCCGGCCGAGCTGCAGTCATCCACAGCTTGGCCGGGCCCTCAACGGCTTAAGCTAGAACACCAACGAGATCAGCTTCCCGCGCCCGGCTTTACCGGATGCACGTCGATCACGCGTCCTGCTTCGTTCAACTCGGCCCGCACCTTGGCTCCATCCTGAATACCCGCAGGAAGATCCTGTTTGTCGAGTTGATACGTGCGCTCGCCTTGCGCAGTCATCAACGTGATCTCGTGCTGCAGCTTGCCGATCGAGAGCACCTCGCCGACCACAAACTTATGTTTGCCCTCTGTGCCCTGCGGATGCACTTCGAGCACCATATTATTTTCGTCGATCACAACGGTAACTTCGTCCCCGGCCTTCGGCTTGGCATGTCCATGCCGCTCCGAGCGATTCTCATTGAGCTGATACGTGGTCCCGTTTGGCACCTTCACCACTAATTGGCCACCTTTCTCCACTACCACGCCCTGCAGTTCCTGATGATGGCTTTTCACGGCGCCCTCCGCCGCCATAGCCGGCTGACCGAGCAGCCCGAGACACGCACACAATACCAACGCCTGAATGGTTCCTTGTCTCATGGGATCTCCTTCCTCAGTATGGACCGCATGGAGGAACCATCCCTCCATCGGTCCCTTTACGAATGAAGATAATCCCCTAGATCGATCCACAGGACTGGCAGAAACCCTGGAAAAAGAGGGGAGAGAGACTAGAAGTTGGCTCCGACAGGCGCCGCTACGATGTAGATTGAAGCTGCGCGATGACCACCACCGGCTCGCCTTGTCGCGTCAACCAGCTCGCATGCCGGTCTGGCCGGCGAGCTAACACCGTGGCGCTAAACCAGGCCTGCTTCCGGTCGGGGCTCACGGCAAAGATCAGTGTCCCCGGCCGTTCCGGCGGACTGGCCAGTGCCGGACCACTCGCATTGGGGACACATTGGATCACATAGGAAAGAGGCTGGCCATTTTGTATGTAACGAGACGGCCCGAATAGCTCAACGGAGGGATCACACGTAAACTGGCCTTGCTCCTGGGCCAGCTGCTTCGAGAAAGCAGCAAACGTGCTCAGGCGCTGGAGCATATTGAAGGAGGCTCGATCCAACGGCGAGCCATGGTGTCCATATTGAAAGGCCGGAATGACTACTATGCCAAGGATAGTCGCCACTATTGGCACCAGGATCCACCTCCAACCCGCCTCAGTTCGCCACAGCTGGTAGCAGCCCAATGATCCGACACAACCCACAGCCGAGAACATGACGAACACGGTGAGCTCCCCATCCTGATGCACGGAATACAACAACGGATCAGTGGGCCAAATCTCCCGCAAGGCTATCACTACCCCAATTGCCACAAGCAGAAGAGGAATGAGCCCAAGGACAACAGCGACGACTCGTCTGAACACTAGCATAGGATGTTTCCATGCTAGCGCGTTTTGGAAGCGGAGCCAGAAAATCCTGAGATCCCGCGCCATCATGGGAAATGGCCGCCAGAGGGATACGACAAACCCGCCTGTTCATTCCCCCAACATATCTAAGCCGCACCCGGCAGTATTGGCTCCCCACCCTGTGGTATCCTGAACTGGTCAACACACGGGAGGCTGTACCATGTTTCGCCCCCGCACCTCGCTGACCATCTCCGCACTGCTTGCACTCTGGTGCTCTACCTCCACGTTCCTCGCAGCGCCAATTTTCGCCTCCACCACTATTTATAGTTACACCAACGACGAGGGGGTGCAGACCTTCACGAACGAGCTGGAGGCCGTACCGGAACAGTACCGTCGGCAACTCACGCAGCGAAGCTTCGAACCCGAGACCGCTCCTGCCTCTCCACCAACGACCGTAGCCCCCGATCCCCCGACACGCTCGGGTGATACACGCACCATCGCCGCCAGCGGTGAATACCGCATGGGTGATCATGACAGTCGGGCCGACGCCATCCGCCTGGCGACGGAATCCGCGAAGCAGGACGCGCTTGAGCAGGTGGCGACCTATGTCGAGCGCATCACCGAAGTGCGGAATCTCGATGTCACGCGGGATGATATTCGCAGCTTCACCGCGGGCATCGTGAAAGTGCTCGATCAATCGGTGTCGACGAGGCTGGAGCAAGAGCAGGTCGTGGTTCGTGTCGACCTCACGGCGGAAATCGACCCCCATGATGTCACGAAGGCCATTGCCGCACTCCGGGAGAACGAGCAGGCCCGGCAGGAACTCCTCGCGCTCCAGGCAGAGACCGATCGACTTCAGGCACAGGTCGACGACACGAATCGCGCCCTGGCTGCCGCCAGTACTCCGTCCGACGTGCAGCACTACACCGATCAGCGGCAGGACATGCTCGACCAGCTACAAACCAACGCACTTCTCTCACAGGCTTGGACGAGTTGGACATACCCGACACTGGGCTTCTACTCCTATCCGTGGTTCGGAGCTCCCGGCATCTATGGCCTGCTGCTCCAAGTACAGCGAATCTATCCGCACCACAGCCATCTCCCGCTGGCGCAACGGACCATCACGGCGCACAGTGCCACCACTCCGCCCGCTCAGGTGCCGGGCGCTACGTCACCACGCCCCTCGCTCCTGCTCCCACCTTTGCCACATCTGTACCGGCAGCAGGCTCCGCCGTTGCTCAACAGCCAGGGACAGCAGGCCAAGGTCGGCGATGTGGTGGTCATTCCAACGACTCGATCCGTTCCGGCGATTCCGCAATTCAGACCGCAGTCGCCCCCGTATCAACTTCACCCGAACCATTTCTGGCGGCCCAGCCCGCCGAATATTCAGAACATGCCATCGGCCTCGCACCCCGGCCCGTCCGTCAGCATGGCGCCTCGCGCATCCGGTGGGTCGATGAGCAGCGGCGGCCATTCCCATTCGCACGGCGGCGGTGGCCATCGCGGCCGTTAACACGCATGCCCGGGACGTCACTCGGCCAGACCATGACGTTGACATGCCGCACGCTCCCTGCCAGGTCTCGCTCGCGCATCCTCGAATAAGACCAGGGATCGCACATCGATTTCAGTTATAGTGAGGGCATGGGGACCAGGTCGGCCCACCACACAGGCCCTATTGCACACCGCAGACGCTCCGCTCGCCGCCGCGTCACGGTCGCAGCGCTCCGCCGGTTCGTGTCCTCCCGCTGGCGAAACCTTCGCGCCTTCCTCCGTGCCGTGGGAAACGCGCACCCGGTTCTGCGCATCGTCATCATCCCATGCCTGCTCATGGGCTGTTGGCTTGCGGCTAACTGGACCTACCATGCGGTCCAGAAACCCACCGAGGTCTTCTTCCCGCTGGACAACACGTTGGACAAGAGCCCCCACGAAACCTGGCAACAGTACGGCTCCCTGTTCAGAGAACATGCGACGCCGTCCGTTGCGCCTGAACTACTCGCCGCGCTGGCGCAGGTGGAGGGCGGTGGAAATCCTGTGGCGCGGACCTACTGGCGATGGCGCTGGTCGTGGAATCCGCTCGAATGGTATCGCCCGGCTTCCAGCGCGGTGGGCATGTATCAGATGACCGACGGCACGTATCGTGCTGCCAAACGATACTGTGTCCACGACCATGCGGTGGTGGAAGACGGCCCCTGGCACAACCTGCACTCCTGCTGGTTCAACAGCCTCTACAGTCGCGTGCTGCCAAGCCATGCAATCGAATTGACGGCGGCCTCACTCGATCGCGACATCGCCTCAGCGCTCACCCTTCGCCGCGGGACGCCTGTCGGCGTGCGGCAAAAGCAGGACCTCGCGGCCGTGATTCATCTCTGCGGGGCCGGGGCCGGACGGGATTTTGCCGCCAGAGGATTCCGCCTCACACCCCACCAGAAATGTGGCGATCATGACGTCGCCACCTACCTGGGCCACGTGCGGGGCCTGACGCAGCAATTCGCCAGATGGGCGAGGGGCAAGAGTGGCCAGGTGACACTGGTGAGGGAACACGGATCCGCAGACTAGGGACATCCCTAGTGACCCTGAACCAGCATCTGCGTTCACTCTAACCCTCACGATGATCCGGCGCTCCGCACCACCTCTTGCAGTTCTCAGCCTTCTGGTGTTCGCTCTGCTCTGGAGCTTCATCATTCCGGCAACCACCATCGCAGAAGCTCGGCCACCGGCGGCGAACGAGGCGACGCCTTACGGACCAGCGGTTGCACCGGAACCAGCCCCCTCTTCGCAGCGCCTCAATTGGGAGAACGGCACAGGGAGCAGCTATGTGATCCCTGCCGCCGAGATCCTCACCTACATCTTTCTCCTGAACCAATACGATCGCCATTTCGTTGAGCCGCGGGAAGACTATCGGACCAGCGGCAGCACCATTCGTCAGCATCTCACCGACTCGAAGTGGGTCATCGATAACGATCAGTTCAAGGTCAACCAATTCCTGCACCCGTATGGCGGCAGCGTGTATTACGGCCTGGCCCGGTCTTCCGGTCTGTCGTTCTGGGAATCGTTTCTCTACAGCTCAGCCGGTAGCTTTGTATGGGAGATCGCGGGAGAACGGACCAACCCGTCGATCAACGACATGATCGCCACACCGATCGGTGGCAGCTTTCTCGGCGAAGCGCTCTTCCGAATGGCAAGCCTGGTGCTGGAGGTGGATGACGGGCGGCCGGGCTTCTTGCGCGAAGTGGCCGCAGCCGCAATCTCGCCGCCGACTGGATTCAACCGTCTCGTCTTCGGCCGTCGATTCGACGCGGTCTTTCCCAGCTACAAACCCGCCACATTTTTCAGATTGGAAGCCGGCGGCACGCTGACCTCCAGCAGCCACAATGTCTCCTCCAACGTGCGCGAACATGGTGCGGTCGGCGACCTGACGTTGACCTACGGGCTCCCGGGCAAACAGGGCTATCAGTACGCGCGCCCCTTCGACTACTTCGACTTTCATGTGACCGCCGTGACTGCCAACACACTGGAGAGTCTCAATACGCGAGGGCTTCTGGCAGGAACCACGTACGCTTCGGGCGATCATACCCGCGGACTCTGGGGCCTGTTCGGCAGCTACGACTATATCTCGCCGCAGGTGTTTAGAGTGTCGAGTACCGCCCTCTCACTCGGCACCGTCTGGCAGACGTGGCTCGCCGACGGCATCGCCTTACAGGGGACGGCCTTGGGCGGGGCAGGATATGGCGCGGCCGGCAGTATTCAACGACGTGAGGAGCGGGACTATCACTACGGCCTGACGCCGCAGGCGCTGCTCGCCCTCCGGCTCATCTTTGGCAACCGGGCCATGATCGACTTCACTGGACGTGAATACTATGTGAGTCGTGTGCTGTCGCCTGAAGGAAACGGCCAGGAGAACATCATGCGTGGCGATGCGGCATTTACCCTGCGCCTGTTCGACCGGCACGGTATCGCGCTGCGGTACGCCGTAGCACAGCGGAACGCGAGTTATCCGAACGTCGAATACCGGGATCAGACCGTGAGCACGGTCAGCTTGATGTATGTGTTGCTGGGGGCATCGGGATTCGGGGCGGTAGACTGGCGATGAGCCGGTGAGATGAGTGACGTTGTCGAGATGAGCGTCGCAGGCTCGACGAGCACGCCACGAACCGCCTAGGAAATTCCGTGCTGTTCGCGGCCGATGCGGCCGTCATACCGGTTGGTGGACTTGAACAGTTCGAACCGGCCGTCCATGGCGTAGAGAGCCACACGTGCGCGCAACCCGTCCATTTCGGCCACCGTCATAGGCGTGAAGCGGCGAACGATGTCGAGGTTTTGCTTGAGGACCGCCGGCGAATCAATCCCGCTCACCAGCGACGCGATCGGCAAACTCAACACGTAGCGAATCGCCTCTTGGGGCGTGACGACTCCCTGCTTGATCGGCTCGGCATTGCCGGTCAAACTTTTCATCCCCAGCGCGCCGATCCCTCGTTGCCCCAACACCGGGAGCACCTCGTGCTCGAAACTGCGGTAGGTGCCGTCGAAGACATTCAACGGCATCTGGCAGGTATCGAATGGAAAGCCGTGCGACAGCATCTTGAGGTGAATCTTCGGGTGCTTGTGGCCGGTAAAGCCGACGAATCGCACTTTCCCCTGCTGCTTCGCCTCCAGCAACGCATCCACGGCCCCGTGCGGGACGAAATGCCGATCCGGATCGTCTTCATACACCACTTCGTGAATCTGCCAGAGATCGAGATAGTCGGTTCTGAGGCGGCGCAGTGACTCCTCCAGTTGCTGCATGGCGACCTTCTTGTCGCGTCCATGCGAGCAGACCTTGGTCATGAGGAACACCTGCTGCCGCTTACCCTGCAACCCCTTCCCCATCAATTCTTCACTGCGTCCACCGTTGTATTCCCAGGCGTTGTCGAGGAAGGTCATGCCGGCATCGATGGCCTCGTGCAGAATGCGAACGGCTTCGGCATCGTCCTCATTCCGGCCCCAATGCGCACCGCCAAAACACATCGCCGACACCTTCACGCCGGTCTTTCCCAGTGGACGGAGCGGGATTTCGCCGGTGGCTGTTCCAGATGGTGCAAGATCCGCGGCAAACGCCTCGGCCACAGGGCCGGAGGCACCGAGGGCCAGGAGAGAACCGGCCAGTCCCAGCTGTTTCAACAGCTGACGCCGGCCGAGCGGAGTGGACCAGAGTGATTCGCGGGAATGTTCGGGCGCCATGAATGACCTGCCCTGTTGGAGGTGGAAAGCGTAGGCTACGATTCGGCCACAACGATGTCAATCGCATGGACCCGGCGCGTGAACTCAGCGCTGTCGCGCGGCCGCGAGCAACGCCGGCTGATCCATCTTCAACAGATCGCCAATACACTCGATCGACACATCAGCGGCCGGAAACATCCGCAATACCTCGGGATCGGTCGCATAATGCCCCTGACGTGGGAACACCGTCGTCACCCGTTCGCCCCAATAGGCCTTCACCGCGGTGAGAATGCGCAACTTGTCGTCGACCAGGACATAGTGGTCGGCCGGATACCGCTGCTCGACATCGTCCAGTTCTTTCTCTTTGTGAATATAGATCAGGACATTCCCCTCCACGGCCTCATACAACCCGGAGCGATCGATCTTGCGCGGCTGAAACACCACATCGCCATCCGATAGGATGACGGGCCTGCTCCACGCCGCCGCATGCCGCACCACCGCACAGGCCTGCGGAAACAACCGTTCGGCGAAGGGATAGTTCAGCAGAAACCGCGAGAGCGTGAGCAGATGCGGGTCGCGCGGA
>WBZQ01000382.1_pt1 | contig 36506 bp, 32 predicted proteins | sample 5204251 | NCBI WGS metagenome assembly WBZQ01 (sample SAMN12412402, study PRJNA552823) | activated sludge metagenome | isolation source: activated sludge from nitrification reactor of wastewater treatment plant... | place: USA: Virginia | collected 2017-09 | reverse complement strand
TGTGCTTGGAACCCATGCCACCGGTCATGCCCTGCACGATGATCTTGGAGTCTTTGTTCAGGTAAATGCTCACTGTGCTGCTCCTGCGAACTCTGCGGCCTTCTCGGCAGCGCCATCCATGGTGTCGACCACCGTGACGAGCGGGTGGTTTGCCTCGGCCAAGATGCGACGACCCTCTTCGACGTTGTTGCCGTCGAGTCGGACCACCAGCGGCTTGGAGGCTTCATCGCCGAGGATTTCCAGGGCACCAACGATTCCGTTGGCCACCTCGTCACATGCGGTGATGCCGCCGAAGACGTTGACGAAAACGCTGCGTACGTCGGGGTCGTTGAGGATGATGTCGAGACCATCAGCCATCACCTGTGCGTTGGCACCCCCGCCAATGTCGAGGAAGTTGGCCGGCTTCACACCGCCGTGGCGTTCGCCTGCATAGGCGACCACGTCGAGGGTGCTCATCACGAGTCCAGCGCCGTTGCCGATGATGCCGACCTGGCCATCAAGCTTGACGTAGTTGAGGTTCTTGTCTTTGGCCTTGGCCTCAAGGGGGTCTTCTTCGTCGCGGATCACGAAGGCTTCGTGGTCGGCGTGGCGGAAGTCAGCGTTCTCGTCCAAGGAGACCTTGCCATCGAGGGCTTCCAACTTGTCGCCGGTGAGTCGAGCCAACGGGTTGACCTCAACGAGAGTGGCATCTTCTTTGGTGAAGACGTCCCACAAGCGCTGCATCATCTCGATCGCTTGATCGCGCAAGGGAGCAGGGAAACCTGCCTCATCTGCGATTGCCGCAGCCTTGGCGGCATCGACTCCCGCGATGGGGTCAATCGAGATCTTCTTCACCGCGTCGGGGTTGGTCTTTGCGACCTCTTCGATCTCAACGCCACCTTCGACGCTTGCGATGCACAAGTAGGAACGGTTAGCCCGGTCGAGCAGGTAGGAGAAGTAGTACTCCTCCTCGATCGACGCGCCTGGCACCACCAGCACTCGGTTAACCGGCAAGCCCTTGATTTCAAGGTCGAGGATCGATCGGGCCGCTGCTTCTGCCTCATCGGGGGTCTTCACGACCTTGACGCCGCCGGCTTTGCCACGGCCGCCGGCCTTGACCTGGGCCTTGACGACCACGACGCCGCCAATCTCTTCGGCGGCCGCGCGAGCGGCTTCGGGGGTCTCTACGGTCTTACCGAGAGTGACGGCTACGCCGTGCTTGGCGAAGAGTTCCTTCGCCTGGTACTCCATCAAGTCCAACAGGCTCACCTGTCTAAAGAGGTTGAATTCGGGCTAGCACCGACCCTAGACGGCTCAGCCGCCTGCCACTACGCCGGGGCAAGGGTCGACATGCTCAGGGGTCAGCATGCAGCGATCAGCGGTCAGGCGCTATGGCGCCGCTCACACTCAGCGGTTGCTTATTCGCAGTGCGCCTCAAAGCTATGCGTCTAAAAAGCTATGCCTCTACGTCGTACTGCGTGATTCGTACTGCGCGACCCAGTCAGTGATCTCAGTGGTGGTCGCACCGGGGGTGAAGATCATCGCCACCCCCAAGTCCCGAAGAGCTGCGAAGTCTTCCTCGGGAACGATGCCGCCCCCGAAGACGCCGATGTCAGCGGCACCTCGTTGGGCAAGGAGTTCGATCAGTCGAGGAAACAATGTCATGTGTGCCCCCGACAACACCGAGAGGCCCACAAGGTCGGCATCTTCTTGGATTGCGGTCTCCACGATCTGCTCTGGAGTTTGATGCAGACCGGTATAGACCACCTCGTGCCCGGCGTCTCGCAGTGCCCGAGCCACGACCTTGGCACCACGGTCGTGGCCGTCGAGTCCGGGCTTGGCCACCACTATCCGCAACATGTCCAGAGCCTAACCAACTGGTCAGAGGGTATTTGTTGCATATTCAACAACCCGGCTTCGCATGTCTGGGAGTCCGTCAAACCGAGTCGTCAAACACCCCACCATCACCAGGGGTTGGACGGGGATCTGTTGCTTAACACGCAACCATGCGCATCGGGTGTCTGGTTGCCCACATATGTGGACGTCGAGTGTGGTTTCCGTGACTTTTCCGTTATGGTCTCTCACGGGGTACTGGCGAGTTCTAGGGGAAGAGAAATCGATGGGAAACCACCGGGCTGATCGGCGCACTTCAGCGCCGACGCGTTCCGTGACACCTGCACAAGGTGGTCGACGGAAGGCAACCCGGCGCGCAGCGACCCCCAAACACCCCCTCACCGGCCTCCCAATCCTCCCCACTGTGGCTGGTTCCGTTGCTGTCGCGGTCGCCGCTGGCGGCGCAATGAGCGGCCAAGCAGTTGCCTCGAGCGATGTGTCAACCGCCAAACTCAATCGGCTTTCTGCGGTCGCTCTGGCTCCCGCTCTCGGCGACCGCGCGATGGCAATCAGCCGCGATAGCGACCGGATTGCTGAAGAAGACGCGGCCCAGGCCGAGCTCAAAGACCAAGTGACCGAAGACGCTGCGGCGCGCACCGCCACCTTGGAGCAACTGGCACTCTCTGCCGGACGTCAGGCCCGCAAGCTCAAGCTCAACCAGTGGTTCTTGCCAGTTGCCCCTGTCGACTATCACCTCACTGCTCGATTCGGCTCTGGTGGCGGGCTTTGGGCCCATGGCCACACCGGTTTGGACTTCGCTGGCGACACCGGCAGCGACATCATGGCGGTGGCCAACGGCACGATCACGGAGGTTGGTTGGGCTGGCGCCTACGGGAACCGCACGATCGAGACCCTCGAAGATGGCACCGAAATTTGGTACTGCCACCAGACCTCAACTCTGGTCAATGTTGGTGACGTCGTGCATGGTGGCGAACACATCGGCGAGCTGGGATCAACCGGCAACACCACCGGCCCGCACCTTCACCTTGAGGTCCGCCCTGGTGGCGGAAACCCGATCGACCCGTTCACTGCGTTGGTCTACCACGGGTTGCACCCCTAAGCCCGTCTCACAACTTTTCGACTGGCGCATACCTCAGCAAGAGCCTCTTGACGCCTTGAGTGCCAAAGTCAATTGAGGCCACAGACTTCTCCCCAATTCCCTCGACCACAACAACGGTGCCCATACCGAAGCTGTCATGTTGCACCCGGTCGCCAGGAGCCAGCGCAGGGATCTCGCGGGCCGTCTTCGACTTAGCATCAACATCCATGCGTGCCGCAGCCGCGCTAAACCGGCGTGCGCCAGCGGTGGTGGGCCGATTGTTTGAGCCCCAGTTGCTGGCCATCGAAGGCCGGTTCCACGCCGATTGCTCGGCCGCAGTACGACGCCAATCCACGAGGTCGACTGGCAGTTCGTCAATGAATCGTGAAGCCGGGTTATGCATGGGGGCTCCCCAGGCAGAGCGCATGATCGCTCGGGAAACGTAGAGCCGCTGCTGGGCGCGAGTGAGGCCGACGTAGGCCAGACGGCGCTCCTCTTCGAGCTCTGGGCGATCACCCAAGGAACGCTGGTGCGGGAAGATGCCATCTTCGAGCCCAGTCAAGAACACGACAGGGAACTCCAGCCCCTTCGCGGTGTGCAAGGTCATCAAGGTGACGACACCGGGATCATCTGCGCTGGGCTCATCGGGGATCTGGTCAGCATCGGCAACCAAGGCCACCCGCTCCAGGAAGTCGGACAGATCTGGGGGGCCGAAGTCCGGGTCAGCAGGGTCGGCCGAGGGGCCAACGAGCGGATCGTCGGAGAACTCGCGAGCCACTGCGACCAACTCGGCGAGGTTCTCCAGTCGAGTCTCGTCTTGAGGGTCAGTGGAGGCCTCAAGCTCCGCGAGATAGCCCGACTTGGCCAGCGTGTGCTCGAGGATCACATCGACACGTTCGCCACCGGCGACCATCGAACCCAGTTCGTTCATCATGTCGACGAACCCTCGGATGCAGGTGAGGGATCGGGTGGCGATGCCAGGCGCCTCCTCGGCGCGCTGTAGCGCCTCCCAGAAGGTCATCGACTCCCTCTTGGCAAAGGAGTCCACTGCCGCCTCTGCGCGCTCCCCAATCCCCCGTTTTGGGGTGTTGAGGATGCGTCGCAACGACACCTCGTCGTCAGGGTTGGCTAGCGCCCTCAGATAGGCAAGACCGTCGCGCACCTCGCGGCGCTCATAGAACCGCACGCCCCCCACGACTCGGTAGGGCATGCCCACCCGGATGAAGATCTCCTCAAACACCCGACTCTGGGCGTTGGTGCGATAAAACACCGCGACTTGGCCAGCCTTCGCGTGACCATCATCTGTGAGCCGATCGATCTCCTCGGCGACGAACCTCGCCTCGTCGCGCTCGTCATCACCGACGTACCCAACGATCTTGGCGCCCTCGCCTGCATCGCTCCACAGGTTCTTGGGCTTGCGCCCCTGGTTGCGACTGATCACCGAGTTGGCAGCGGTCAAGATGGTCTGCGTGGAGCGATAGTTCTGCTCCAGCATGATGGTGGCCGCATCGGGAAAGTCGGATTCGAAGTCCAAAATGTTGGCGATGTTGGCACCTCGGAAGGCATAGATCGACTGATCCGCGTCTCCAACCACCATCAACTCCGCAGGTGGGGTGCGTTGTTCGCCGGTGTCTTCTAAGGGGTCAGCGCACAACTCATGCACCAGCGCATATTGAGCATGGTTGGTGTCTTGGTATTCATCGACAAGCACGTGGCGGAAGCGACGTCGCCAGTTTTCGCGCACCTCGGGGAACGCTCGCATCAGGTAGACAGTCGTGGTCAGCAGGTCGTCGAAATCGAGCGCGTTGGCCACACGCAGTCGACGTTGATATTCGACGTACGCCGAGGCATAGACCTCCTCCTGCTGATTGCGAGCGTCTTTGACTGCCTGATCAGGCTCGATGAGTTGGTTTTTGCAGTTGGAGATCCAGTTGAGAATCGCCCGCGGTTGGAAGCGCTTCTGGTCTAGATCTTGGTCACGACACACCAGCGTCATCAATCGCTTTGAGTCAGCGGAGTCATAGATCGTGAAAGAACTCTTGAAACCAAACTTGTCGATCTCTTTGCGCAAAATGCGCACGCACGCCGAGTGGAAGGTGCTCACCCACATGATCCGGGCGCGGTTGCCAACGAGTTCTTCAACGCGCTCGCGCATCTCTGCAGCGGCTTTGTTGGTGAAGGTGATCGCCAGGATCGAACCAGGGTGAGCGCCACGCTCGGAGATAAGCCAAGCAATGCGTCGAGTGAGCACTCGGGTCTTGCCGGACCCGGCACCTGCAATCACCAAAAGCGGCGCGCCAGCGTGGATCACCGCATCGCGTTGAGAGGGGTTGAGCCCCTCAAGCAGAGCCTCTCGCGAGGGGCGCGTGCGCACCGGCTCGACGGGAGCCTGGTCTGGAAGGTCAAAGGGCAACTGCGTGGTCATCTCGATGGGCAACCCTACGTTGCCCGACCCACCTTTATGGCACCTTTAGCTCGTGGTTTCCTTCACCAAAGCCGAGTTAGACAGTTACCGCGACTCGACCGTGCCCGACCTGGTTGGCCCTGGGCTCCGCTTGCTGTTTGTCGGGATCAATCCGGGGCTTTGGACCGCGGCGGTCCAGACGCATTTCGCTCATCCGGCGAATCGGTTCTATCCAGCGTTGTGCGCCGGCGGGGTGATCACCGCCCCCATCGATCCGCGCACTGGGATGACCGCTGAGGATCGCGCCGCCTTTGTCGCTCAAGGGCTCGGGATCACCAACCTCGCCCGCCGGGCCACTGCTCGTGCCGATGAGTTGAGCCGCGAAGAGCTACGCGAGGGAGCCCGCGCACTCATCGACTTCGTCATAGAGCACCAACCAGCGGTCGTTGCGATGGCTGGCATCACCGCCTTCCGCAGCGGGTTCGATCGCCCACGTGCCGCCGCGGGCCGGCAAGTGGAACTGCCTGCGGGCTGGCCCGATCAGGTGCAATTGTGGGTGGTACCCAACCCGTCGGGTCTCAACGCCCACGAGAGTGTTGCCTCACTGGCTGCGGCGTACGCCGAGGTTGCTCGGGCCGCTGGGATCAGCATTGCCACAGACCAAGATTGAGCCGCTGGGCTCGACTTTGGGCCAAGGAATAGGAGTCATAGCGCTCAAAGGGTCGATGCATATAGACATAGACCTGCGCGTGCCCCTGACCCACTAGCCATCGATTGATATCTGTGTCGCCTGACTGGAGGTAGCCAAGGAGTCGCCCGTAGCGGTCGCGGCGGTCTTGGCCCCGATCGCGCACGAGCACCACCCGAGTGCCTAGCGGGAGTCGTTTGCGCAAGGCGCTAGTTGCGTCTTTGCCGTGGCACTCCACGCGCTCAGGGTTGTCTTCGGGGGCGTTGATCCCGATGAGTCTGACCCGCTCGCGACGCCCGCCACCGAAGCTGACATCGACGGTGTCGCCGTCATCGACCCAAGCAACCGTGCCGACACGACCTGTGTGGGTGCCACTGGCGTGCGGCGAGGGGGTGCCAGTTGCTGACGCAGAGGGCGTGCGCTCCTCACGAGGCACCTGGGCCAAAGCACAGCCCCCGAGCAGCAGGACCACGGGGACGAAGACGAGGGCCTTCATCGCGACTTTCGGCGACGATGCAGTCGTCGAGCCTGAACTTTGATGATGCCGCGCCGAAGCCGCAGCACCTGCACCAGATGCCAGCCACTGCCCACAGTGATCAGCAACGGCCAGGGCAGGTAGGGCTCAAACCCGCGCACGGTATAGCTGGTGTAAACCCAAATGCCCCAAGCAACCGCGGAGGACAGCACGAATGCACTGATCGCATTACGTCGCATCGCCTGATATTTGCTCAGTGCGTCGGTCACATCAGCAGCCTCTCACGAGCCCCTGATCCGGCGAATCACATCGGCAACATCAAGTCGCTGCTCGCGTCGCCACGCGGCCACTCGCCGCAGATCGGCCCGACGATCCTCGCCGGAGGCTCCGGTGCACAGGTGGTGCCAGGCAAGGGCATCTTCGGCGTAGGCGACATAGGCGATGGGGCGCGCGTCTCGGATGCGCTGCAATGCGTCAATCGGGTCGAAACCCAATGCGAGCATCATGGCGAAGCCCGCACTTGGACCTCTGTTGATGCCCATGTGGCAGTGCGTGAGCACCTTGGCGCCAGGCTCGGCTAGGGCGCGCAAGCCCCAAGTGACCACACGATCGAACCACTCGGCCGGCACGGTTTGTCCGGCGTCATCGATGCCATCCCAGCGGTAGTCAACCTCGGGCACCATGTCCCACACGGGCTGGTCGGTCCACTCCAGCCGCACGTCGAGCACGTGGGTGATGCCACACTCGAGGATCTCTTTGACCTGGCGTCGCGATTTGGGCTCGAATGCATCTAAGTCTCCGCCCACGGCAAGGCGATCAGTGACAAAGCTCAGATTGGCCTCCACCGTCGCGGGCAGGTCATAACTCATCTCGCTCGGTGTCTGGGAAGGCATGGTCTAACCCAAGCAAAGCCCACCCCCAGATTTGGCGATCGACTCGCGCATGTGAGCTACGAGCCGTCTTTGACCTTGATCATCCCTGCCAAAGTGGCGATGTACGCCGAACCATCTGGCCCCAACGAAATGGCTGCGTAGTGATTGTTGAACAACGTCCCGATGCCCGTGCGCACTCGGAATGCCCGCTTGCCGGTGCGCATGTCGATTGCGGTCAGGTACCACGCGTTCACACCCCACAGATTGGGTTGCTTCTCATAGACATAGAGCAAGCCCGTGGCCGCAGATGCCTTCGGCACCGAGGTGGGCGCAGACACCTGAGCAGTCCAAGACAGCTTGCATGCCTTCGTGTCGACTCGAGCAATCCCGGGCGAGGCAGCCTGGCCCAACAGGGTGCTCCACGGACCTGCGTAGCCCTCATTGTTTTCCACAAAGACCCAGTCACCCACGCCCACCAGAGAGTTCTCGGTTGCGCTGCTCCCCCGGGCAAAGACTGGAACCTTGCAGGTGACCTTTCCGGTGCGCCGGTCCAGCACCAGCACCCTCATCCGGGGTGAGGCGTTATCGGTGATGGCGAGCTTGTTGTCGCCTATCAACGTCGGAGTAGTGCCTGAGCCCTGGCTCAGTTGGCCCACTTTGTTCTCAGTACCTCGGTCATAGGAGGTACTCCAGTCGAGTCGGGGCCGCGGGCCATCGGTGCGCACGCGCACCATTTCGTGATCGCTCACGACATAGAGCGCTTTGCTGTCCACTGCTAGCGAGTTGGCAATCGTGCCCTTGACCTGAAACTCGCCATGCTTAGAGGTGCCGGGCGCAACCCAGCCCACCTGCCCATGTCTGGTTGCGTACCAAATCCGACCTTGCCAATCGGGCATCAAGGCGATGAGGCAGTCACCCTTGGGGACACTGACGGGATAGCTCGCAACCTGCGTCAGACCCTTAGTCTCGAATACGGCGATGCGGGCATCGGTTGTTGCCACGACTGCCTGGTCATGTTCGTCGAGGTAGAAGTAGGCGCCGCCGCACAAGTCTTTGAGGCGCGATTGGTTGGAGGGCATCCGTCGAGGCAACCCACGAGTCTTGAGGATCCGCAAAGTCTCAGGTGAGATCAGGTGCAGGCTTGGACCAGAAATGTCCCCGCACAGACCCACGATCTGACCATGGGAATCGAAGGCCACCGTCGCGCACTCCAAGATGCCGTAGAGCGCGCTGGTGACCTCGACGTCTTTGCCCACTGGCCCCGCCCACGAGTAGGCATCAGTGGCCCACCCATCGTTGTGCATACTGCTCTTGCCGTTGGCTGCCAGATGAGGGTGCTGCGGCTGCGCGAAGGTGGGCACTGGGTTGGCGCGCACAGCGCGCCCGTCGTACGACGAACTGGTGAGCCAACCTGCACCTGGAGGGATGCTCAGGCTCCCCGGCGCACGGGTGAGTGCAACCACGGTGAGGGCCATGCATAGGACGGCGACGACGCCGACAGCCTTGATGGACGGCCGAGGGATGTGTGCGCGCAAGAGAACCAACGCGACGACACCAAGCAGGCCCAAGGGGCCAATTAGCCAGATGAAGGCGATCAGCCCAAGTCCAGCAAGCCACGGTCGCAGCGCACGCATGCGGGACAGTGTGGCAGTCGCCTCTGAGTTAGGCGGTGTGACGCGCTTGCACCTGAGCAGCCGTGAGGGCGACCTCTTGCTCGGTCACAACCATTTCGAGTTCAACGATGCGGATGTTGGCTTCGGCCAACTTGCCTTCGGCAACCTCGGCGCGCGTGCTTTGAACTGTGAGCTGAGCCGAGATCTCGTCGACACGAGCGGTCTGCTCAGCCGCCAATTCCTCGGCCGCATCGGCACGAGCAACCGCTTCGTCGGTCTCCAACCCTTGGATCTTCAGCGCCATCGCGTTATCGGCTGCCAACTTGCGGGCCGACTTCAGCTTGTTCTCCGAAGTGTCAAGCATCCCGACCAGGAACTCGATGCCCTCGTGAGCCTTGCCGACCTGGTGCTCTAAGAGTTCGATCGCGCGCTGGGACTCTGCAGAGGTCTGCACAGCGATCGATTGGTATTCATATGCCTGGTCTGCCAGGTCCTCTGAAGCAATGACGCGGGTCTCAACGACCTCGGAGTACATCAATCGAGTGGCAAGTGCGCCCAAGACCACCGCAAGCGCGCCAGCGCCCACCAAGGGCACCAATGCGTTGAAGTAGGTGGCCGCGCCGATCGCGATCGCCGCAAGGACGATGAGGGCGACGGCCGCAATCATCCGTGGTGTTGCGCGGAGTCGACGTTTTGAGGCTGCCATGGGCGAATGCTAAGTGGCGAATTCCGACAAATAGTACCGACACGCCGAGGGACGTGCTTGCAATCACAGGTGGCTAGATGCGTGTTCAAAGTCCGCCAAGATGTATGCGTGAACCTCGCAACCCTCCTGCAGCCCTGGATCAAGCTCCAGTACGACGAACTCTGCACCGCCTTGAGCGACCTCGGCGATCCCGAGAACGTTCACGTCGCCCGAGTGCGAGCCAGGCGCCTGCGCAGTGTGTTGGGAGGTTGGCATCTCCACCTGCCACCACATGCACCCAAGCTGCGCCGAAGGCTGCAGGAACTCGGCCGATCCATCAGTGCCTTGCGAGATATCGACGTGATTCACGAGTTGATCAGTCTCGATCCACCCGACGATCTTCCTCAGTGGGAGGCCTTGCTGGCCCAGCAGCGAGCACCCCTGCTTGCATCGGCACGGGAGGTCGCCTCCTCCTCATCAGTGCACCAACTCCTCCTCGATCTTCACGCGCTTGCATACTCCAATTGGGGTTCGATAGGACGCCTGGACGTCGAACCAATCGCCCACGAAGTCTTTGATGCTGAACAAGCCAGGCTTAGCGACTTGGAGGCCAACGCGATCGACACCCACGACGTGCGCAAAGGGGCGAAAAGGCTGCGCTACAACGCCGAAGTTTTGGCGCCGAAGATTGCGGAATCCGAGGCCGTTGCCATCCGCGCAGAACAGATGCAGCAGAGTATGGGCTCAAGCCTTGACAGTGAGATGGTGGAGTCTTGGCTCACACAGGCCCGGTTAGCCCAAGGAGTTCGATGAACCAGCAACTTCCGCCCGCAGGGTGGTTTCCAGACCCGCAAGTGCCTGGACAACTCAGGTACTGGAACGGCGCTTCGTGGACGGCCCACGTGGCACCAGCGGTTGCGACTCCTCCGACTGCGGCACCACCGGCTCCCTCCGCAATTCCCCCCGTCGTCAGTGAGAGCCCTGCTGTCGAGGCGGTTCCTGGGGTCACCCCAGACCAACCTGACTACGGGCAAAGCACCGCCGAACCCGTCCAACCCACGACGTACGGCGCGCCAACCCAGCCGACGACGTATGAGGCGCCCACTCCGGCCTACGGCACCACCCCGGCACCCACGCCCTATGGAGTCACTCCGGGGGCCGCGGCGCCCCCCAAGCGCTCAATCGGCTGCATTGTGATCGCGCTCGTCGCGGCGATCGCGGTGGCTTTGCTCGTAGTCGGTGCGATTTCGATGATCGTGGCCTTGCGCACCGGTGGGGGCGGAGCCGATGGAGAAACTACCCCCCAACCCAGTGAGACGAGCTCCACGTGGACTCCAAGCCTTAAGGGTGCCCCAGATTTCGAACCAGTGGATAAATCCGGTGAAGGCAACGCGACAATCAAACTCCCCGCAGGCACCGGCATCATCACCCTGGCTACATCAAAAGACGCGGCGCTTGTCATCAAAAGCAGCTCTGTCGACGGCGAGCGCGCCGACCTCAACTACTTCGCCTCACCTGGCAGCTCCCCGGTTCAATTGGCCTTTGGCATTTCAAAGTTCGAGCCACAGCCAGCCAAGTTGACCATCGAGGGATCTGGAAAGTGGACCCTCAAGATCAGTCCGCTCAGCAGTGCTGCCCACTTCACCGATGGCGCCAAGGGAAATAGCTCCGGAGTCTTCATCTATGACGGCGACGCCACCACGTGGACCATGAAGCACAAGGGCAAAGGCAACTTCATTGTTGTTGAGTACGACCAAGCTTGGTATTTCAACTTGCTGGCCAATGAGATTGGTCCGGGAACCATGAGTGTTGATGGGCTCGCCGGGCCAGCGCTGGTCACTGTGTCCGCGGACGGCCCGTGGAGCATCATGACCAAGTGAGGGCTACGGCTCGACGCGGCGACGAAGGTTCTGCGCGGCCAGAGTCCAGGCCAAGTGTTCGGGGTCCCAGTTCTCACTCAGCGCTTGCCTGAGCACGTCAGCTTGGCTGGGCGGAGCCATTGAGCCCACCGGTTGATCCAGGTCGAGGTTCGTGGGGAACGGATAGCCTTCCGCGGCTGCCGCCACGACGTTGGCGAGGTTGAGGTCGGTGCGCTCGCGCAATGCCGGATAGATCGCGTTGCAGATTGCTGTGGTGTCGACGGTTTCCATGGCCCGGCCAAACGCAGATGAGACCTGCAAGAGGTTTGCCATTCGTCGCACATCCGAGGTGCGGTTAGTGCCCGCTCCATGGAACAAGGCCGGGTTGAAGAACACCGCATCCCCCTTGTCGAGGGGTAGTTGCACGTAGTTGTTATTGAAGTACTCGGTGAAGGAACTGTCGTGGTAAGCGATGTAGCCGGCTGGGTACTTCTGCGAATGCGGCAGATACATCGTCGGACCGGTTTCCACTGGCATGTCGACATGAGCGACCGCGCCTTGGAGGGTGAGGCCCGGCGAGAGCGCGTGCACCATGGCTGGATAAGCCAGGGCCCGGTCTCGATCCATAAACCCCAAGTGATAGTCGCGGTGGGCCACCTGGGCTTGGCCACCTGGGTTGACCACGTTGACTTGGGAGGTCACCTGATAGTTCGGCCCTAACCAGGCGTGGCTGATCAAGGCGAGTACGTCGTTGGCGTAGTACTCAACGAAGACTTCGGGCTGGGCCAACGCCAGTTTGTCCAAGGCCCCCCACACTCGATCGTTGGCGCCGGGTTTGGCGAAGTGGTCCCCCGAAACGTTGCCGGAGGCTTTCTGCTCGGCGATGAGACCTTCAAAAGCTGCGGTTGCTCGATCGACAACCGAGGCGTCGAAAGCGTGCTTGAACACCACGATCCCTGGACCGTGAAGGAGTGCATGGGCCAGTTCGACCTGCAATGCACGTCGGTCTTCGCTGCCAGTGAGGCGGTAGATCAACACGTTGTCGATCACCTGGGCTGCGTGCGGATAGTCGGCGGGCTCGGTGGCGACTTCGACTAACGCGCGGAACTCCTCGAGGTTGCAATCTGTTGGACTAAACCACACCTCAGCACTCCTAATGTCATGACATTTAGCCGCACCCTAACAGGCAGATATGTGCCGGTCCATGGTGGAAAAAGCTTCAGGGCCGGGCGCTTGCGCCCGGCCCTGACTCATAACTGTGTCAGCTGCAACCGCTGGTGCTGCCACAGCCTTCGCAGACAAAGCAACTACCGGCCGGACGCATCTTGGTGCCACAGGTGAAGCACAAGGGTGAGTCAACCGCTGTGCCAGAGATCTTCTCCAGCAACTCTGCGGTCGTGTGTGCTTCGACTACCACCGCTGGGGCAGCAGGCTTGGCAGCCTCGATGGCGGGCGCCTCGTGAGTGATCAGCTCTTCGGCAGAACCGGTCTCTTCGACGATCGGCTCATAGGAACCGGTCTCGAGGTGACGCTGACGCTCATCGGCTGAGTAGATGCCCAGCATCGAGCGCTCTTCGAAGGACATGTAGTCCAAAGCCAACCGGCGGAACACGTAATCCATCAACGACTGGGCCATGCGCACATCTGGGTCATCGGTGAGACCGGCAGGCTCAAAGCGCAGGTTGGTGAACTTGGAGACGAAGGTTTCCAACGGCACGCCGTACTGCAAGCCGATGGAGACCGCGATCGAGAACGCGTCCATCACGCCGGCCAGAGTCGAACCCTGCTTGCCCAGCTTGAGGAAGACCTCGCCAAGCTCGCCATCATCGTGAGCACCTGAGGTCATGTAGCCCTCGGCGCCACCAACAGTGAAACTCGTGGTGCGCGAGACGCGTGACTTGGGAAGGCGCTTGCGGAACGGCTTCTGAATGATCTTCTCGACCACCTCGACCTTGACCTCGTCGGCGCTGGCGTCAGCCTTCTTGGCCTTCGCGTCAGCCAACGGCTGGCCCACCTTGCAGTTGTCGCGGTAGACAGCGGTGGCCTTGAGGCCCAGCTTCCACGACTGCATGTAGACGTCTTCGATCTCTTCAACGGTCGCGGTCTCGGGGAGGTTGACCGTCTTGGAGATGGCGCCAGACAAGAACGGCTGGCAAGCCGACATCATCCGCACGTGGCCCATCGGCTTGAGCGCACGAGCACCCATCGCGGTGTCGAAGACGTCGTAGTGCTCCAGCTTCAAGCTCGGTGCGTCGAGGACGTGACCGTGCTCGCCGATGAACTCAACGATGGCTTCAACCTGCTCTGGCTGGTAGCCCAGCTTGACCAAGGCCCGCGGAATCGTCTGGTTGACGATCTGCATCGAGCCGCCGCCAACGAGCTTCTTGAACTTGACCAGCGAGAAGTCGGGCTCGATGCCCGTGGTGTCGCAGTCCATCATGAAGCCGATGGTGCCGGTCGGTGCGAGCACCGAGGCCTGAGCGTTGCGGAACCCGTTGCGGGCACCGAGCTTGACCACATCGCTCCAAGCCTGCGTGGCCAACTTGAGCACTGAAGCGTCAGCCGGGTCGACCGAACGCACTTCGTCGTTGGCCGACTGGTGCTTGCGCATCACGCGCTGGTGAGCCTCGGCGTTGCGGGCGTAGCCGTTGTAGGGGCCAACAACCGCGGCGATTTCGGCGCTGCGCTTGTAGGACGTGCCGGTCATGAGCGAGGTGATGGCAGCAGCCATGGTGCGACCGCCCTCAGAGTCATAACCCAAGCCCATCGCCATCAACAGCGCACCCAGGTTCGCGTAGCCGATGCCCAACTGGCGGTAGTCGATCGTGGTCTTGCCAATCGCCTCGGTCGGGAAGTCGGCGAAGCAGATGGAGATATCCATCGCAGTGATGATCACCTCGACGGCCTGAGCGAAGCGCTCACCATCGAAGGTGTCGTCGTCCTTGAGGAACTTCAACAGGTTCAGCGAGGCCAGGTTGCACGAGGAGTTGTCGAGGCTCATGTATTCCGAGCAGGGGTTGGACGCGGTGATGCGACCAGTCTCGGGGTTGGTGTGCCAGTCGTTGATCGTGTCGTCGTACTGCAAACCCGGGTCGGCGCACTCCCACGCGGCAGTGCTGATCTTGCGGAACAACTCACGGGCATCGACGGTCTCGATCACCTCACCCGTCGCACGGGCCCGAAGGCCGAAGGAGGTGCCGTCTTCGACCGCGCGCATGAACTCATCAGAGACGCGCACGGAGTTGTTGGCGTTTTGGTACTGCACCGAGGTGATGTCGACACCACCGAGGTCCATGTCGAAGCCAGCATCACGCAGGGCGCGGATCTTGTCTTCTTCGCGGGCCTTGGTCATCACGAACTCTTCGATGTCGGGGTGGTCAACATCGAGGACAACCATCTTGGCCGCACGGCGGGTGGCGCCGCCGGACTTGATGGTGCCCGCAGAGGCGTCAGCGCCACGCATGAAGGAGACCGGACCACTGGCGGTGCCGCCGCTGGAGAGAAGTTCCTTGCTTGAACGGATACGGGAGAGGTTCAAGCCGGCACCCGAGCCACCCTTGAAGATGAACCCTTCTTCCTTGTACCAGTTCAAGATGGAGTCCATCGAGTCTTCGACCGACAAGATGAAGCACGCGCTCACCTGCTGGGGGCTGGTCGTGCCCACGTTGAACCACACTGGGGAGTTGAACGAGAAGTACTGGTTAACCAGCAACCAGGTCAGCTCTGCCTCGAAAGTGTCAGCGTCGGCCGGAGTCGCGAAGTAGCCGTGGTCTTCCCCGCCCTTGCGGTAGGTCGAGACCACCCGGTCGATGAGTTGCTTCAGGCTCCACTCACGCACCTCAGTGCCAAGTGCGCCACGGAAGTACTTCGTGGTCACGATCGTGGAGGCGTTGACGCTCCAGAAGTCGGGAAACTCCACGCCCTTTTGCTCAAAGACAGTGGCGCCGGTCTTCCAGTTGGTCTGGACGACGTCGCGTCGCTCCCAGTTGATCTCGTCGTAGGGGTGCACGCCCTCGGTGGAGAAGACTCGCTTCATCTGCAGACCTTTGCCCTTGGCGCTGGTCCTGCTGCTTCTCTTGGTCACCGTCTCGGTCATGTTCTGGGTCCTCTCCCCGAAATTGATACTGCTTGAATTTGTTGAAAGCTCGGCGCGCAGCTTCCCCACTGCGCACCGAGCGGATCGTGGTTAACCCGCGGGTGCGGGCTGATTGGTTTCGGCCTCGGCCAACCGCAGTTGGGCGATCTCGGCCTCGAAGTCTTCGGCGGAATCGAATGACTTATAGATGGATGCGAACCGCAGGTAGGCCACCGGATCAAGGGTGCTGAGAGGCTCAAGGATCGCCGTGCCCACTTGATGGGAAGGCACTTCGGCCCACCCCTCAGCGCGCAGGGTGTTTTCGACGACCTGCCCCAATCGCTCGAGATCGTGCTCGCTGACTGGCCGACCCTTGCAGGCCTTGCGCACTCCAGCGATTGCCTTGTCGCGGTTGAACGGCTCGGTGGAACCACTGCGTTTGAGCACCATCAACTGCATCTGCTCAACAGTGGTGAAGCGCTTTTCGCACGCTGGGCACGTGCGTCGACGCCTGATCGCGCCCCCGTCGTCGGCGACCCGAGAATCAAGCACCCGAGTGTCAGTGCTGCGGCAAAATGGGCAGTGCATGCGGTCGGGGCTCCTCTCGAAAGTCTCGATGTACGTCGTGGGCATGAACAATCTCAACACCCAGCACCGACAGTTCTGATCTGTTGATCAGCGGCGTCAGCCTGGGGACAACTAGCTGCGTGATGTGGGTAACAACACCAAGTCTGGGGAACTAGATGTGGATAACTACATCGATGTAACTACTAGATGTAGTGGTAACGGTAACCCGCGATCACAAGTAGATGCAACATGAACACGCCGAGAGTTTTCGGACATTTGCGACGCCCCTCTTGTCGCCCTCTTCAGGGCACATGCGGCGTGCGTTACCAAGGTTGCTAGGGGTTAGATCTGCGTGGTGATAGCGGATGTTTCCCGATGAGGCCTACCGTGGACTCGTGCCCCACCACAACCACTCCTCGCCACGCCCCACCCCTGTCTCAGGTGGGCGCGGAGTAGCCGTGGCAGCAGCACTAGGTGCCACCGCTTGGGTAGGCCTGGTGTGGTTGGCGGTCAACTTTGCCAACTCAGCGATCCGCTCAGGCGGAACAGCATGGATCTGGCTAGCCGTGTGTGCGATAGCCGCCATGGTCGCGGCGTTTATTGCGATCTTCTACGGCGCCCGCGTGCTTGCGCACGCTCGAGGGGAAGCACCTGCACCAAAAGCCACCGGAGGCGGCAAGCGCGCGAAGCGCTAGAGGCGACGTACCCCCATCGCAAGCAAGCCTTGGGCAGCGGTGTAAGTCGCCATCACCGCTTGCTCGGCCACCGGCGACTTGGTCTTGAACAAGAACATGTTGGCGCCCAAGATCGTGTCGCTAGCAAGGAACGACAAGGCGCCGGCCGCAATGAGGCCACGAGTGGTTGAATCAATGTTTTCATCCAGGGCACATGCTTGGGCAGCCACTAGCGAAAGCGCGGCGGAATAGACCCCCACAGCCACCCCCAACGCCGGATGCTTCTTGCCAGCTGCAATCGCCATCATGGGCGCAGCCGCCAACGTGCTGGCAGCGATCAATCCCGTGGAGGGGCGTTTGAGAAAACCCTTGCCCTGGTGGCGACGCCAAATCGAGGAGTACGCCGCATGCGCCAACCCAAACGAACCCGCCCCAGCCAGAAATGCAGGCTCGCCGTCCTTGAGCAGCGCCACATCTCCGCCCCAGGAGAAGGCTTGGGCGGCCAGAAGCGCCTTATCGGGTTGGCTAGTGGTGGCAACCGTGGCCAGCGCCAATGTCGGCATCAGGGCAGCCTTGGTCACGGCGCGCAGCTTGGAGTCCTTCTTCGTTCCAGCCAGCACCGTGTCTGCGATCGACAACGCGGCATAGGCAACTGCGGGGATTTTTCGGGCCAGACTCATGGGGGTGAACCTATCTCCCCGGTGGGTGTCGCCGGGCTCGGGGAGCCCTGGAAAAGTCACAGGTTTACTTGTGACTTGGTCGCTTTGCGGGGCAGATCATCCGGGTAAAGCGACAAACTGCCGCGCAAAGCAGTGGCGAGTGTTGAAAAGTAGTGAACTCCAAGCGCAGCGGAGTGAGGTCTGGTTCAGCGCCGTACGACAATCCCCCCACCGATCCCAGTGACCATCGCTTCACCCGGATGTTGTGCGCTTTGCCGGGGAGATCCTCCCCGCAAAGTGTCAAAGTCACAGGTTTACTTGTGACTTTGACACCCGCTCCGAAAAACCCAAACGGGGGACAGCCACTCAGATGTGACTGTCCCCCGTGCTTCCCCTTGATCAACGAACCTGGGTCGAGGAGGTCCGTCAATCGCGGCTTTGGGTCACCCCTTGGGCACCGCGAGCTGGGTGCCCACTTGCAGGCTCCCGTCGTCGGGCAAGGAGTTGAGTTCTTGGATGCGCAAGACCATCTCGCGGACTTCGCCAGGTGCAGCCAGCTGCCCAGCAATGCGGTAGAGGGTGTCGCCGGGCTGGATCTGGATGACGCGCACGGGCCCAGGTGAGCCAGCGCTGAGCGTCGCGACTGCAAATCCGCCTCGAACGATCATCAGCGCCATGAGCGCCGCGGTGAAGAGCAGCACAAGCACGACGCGACCACGTCGGGTGAGTCGAAGCGCAGGCTGAGGTGCCACAGACTTGGTGGGCACGAAACCTGAAACAAGGGTGACGCTGCTCATTTTGACCTCCGGGGGAAGATCGCGGCCACCGTGACCGCGAATCGGGTGTCGACTTCTCTTGTCGTGTTCGAGTGATTTCTAAACGAGGCCACCGACAGTTTTTTCAAGACCGCCTGTGTTTCTCGATTCAGAACGTCAATCGAACACGTGTACGAGATTAGAGCAGGTGTTCGAGTGTTTCAAGCATCTAGAGAACATTTGTTCGATGGGCGTGTCGCGGCTTGCGACGTACGCCCAGCAAAGGACAGGCAGCCGTCAGCGCCCGGCGCGCTTCATGCGCAACTTGCCCTCAAGCCGCATTAAGGGCTCGAGTTTCATGCTCGGCCCTGGGGTGAGATTCGACAGGCGCATCATCGCGCCACGCCATGCCGGCACAGTGCGCACAACTCTGTTGGTGCCGATCATGTTCACGGCCGCTTCGGCAACCTCTTCAGTGCTCAACATGCGTCCACCCGAGGCAATCAACGCTCGAGCCTGACCCGTCTGATCCATGTCAGCGACCAGTTGAGTGTCGACGCCATCTGGGCAGATCGCGTGGCAGCGAATCGCCTTGTTCTCAGCGTTCACGCTGGTTGTGAGAGACAGTACGGCGGCTTTCGTGGCGGCGTACACACTCAACCCGGGCACCGGCCCATGACCAGAGAGGGAGGCCGTGTTGAGGATGTCTCCCCCGCGCTCACCAAAGGCAGCGATGGCCGCACGCATGCCATACATGACGCCCTTGAAGTTGATATCAACCAAAGCATCAGCCCGTTCCTGGCTCAACTCAGACAGCGCCCCGTCAAAGCCAACTCCGGCGTTGTTAACCCACACGTTCACGGTGCCGTGTTCAGCAGCGATGGCGGCAACCTCGCGATGCCTCGCCGCGTCGCGTACGTCGTGCGCTAACCCGATGACCGCGCCGATTTCAGCAGCCGTCTGAGCCGCTGCGGCTTCATTGATATCGGTCACGACCACGGCATATCCACGAGCAACAAGTGCCTGGGCCATGGCCCGTCCGATACCCCTAGCCGACCCTGTTACAACCGCTACTGACGTCATGGCGTGATCAAACCACTCTGGTGATCAGAGCGGTACGTAACCCTGACCACACCGCGACACACCGATTCGAACAGATGTTTGATTCAAGGCTTCTGGTCGGCTAGCGTGTTTTGAAACCGCGACTGGAAAGGCCACCACCATGAGCAGCGACGAGAAGACAAACGTGCACGAGTTGCCCGACGCTGCCCCCGATGCGACTGGTCTCACCGCCCGCCAAAAGCGCATTCTCAATGTCTTGCGAGACTCCATCGAGAAGCGTGGCTACCCGCCGAGCATTCGTGAAATCGGTGAGCACGTCGGGTTGGCCTCTTCGTCCTCGGTTGCCCACCAGTTGCGTGTGCTTGAGAGCAAGGGCTTCATCCGCCGTGACCCCAACCGTCCGCGCGCCCTTGAGGTGTTCTTGCCTGAGGTGATGGCTGCTCGCCGTTCGATTGGTGAGGCCGAAGACTTTGACCCCGATTCGACCAGCCAACCGCTGCCGGCTGCGACTTACGTCCCAGTGGTTGGCCGCATCGCTGCGGGTGGTCCGATCCTTGCCGAAGAGCGAGTTGAAGACGTGTTCCCTCTCCCCCGCACGTTGGTGGGCGATGGCACCTTGTTCTTGCTCGAGGTTTCTGGTGACTCCATGATCGATGCGGCGATCTGCAACGGTGACTACGTGGTGGTTCGTCAGCAACCAACTGCCGAAAATGGCGAAGTGGTCGCCGCCATGCTCGATGGTGAGGCGACCGTCAAGACGTTCCAGCGCAAAGACGGCAAGGTCTGGCTGATGCCTCACAACGAGTCATATGACCCCATCGATGGCACCCACGCGAGCATTCTCGGCAAGGTGACCGCAGTCCTACGTCGCATGTAGCCACGGATTCCGTCACAATAGGGCGATCCTGCTTCGTATTCCGTGGCGAAGCGTGAAGAAAGGCCCTGTGATGACTGCCAACCCTGTGACCTGGCCCGCGCACGACCCGGCAACCCGCCGCTGGCTGCCTGCGACCTCTACCCCGGTTGACCCAGGACGCGTGCAGACCTTGCTGCAAGCCGAATGGGATCGCTTCACTGCTGACACAAGTGGCTCCGGTGAGCACAACACTCGCGCCGCTGAAAGCCTGCCGCTGGGTGTGACCTCCTCCTTCCAGCACTGGGACCCCTACCCGATTTCAATCAAGTCCGCTCGCGGCGCCTGGTTGACCGACGTCGATGACCGCCAACTGCTCGACCTCTCAATGGGATTTGGCGCGATGCTGGTCGGCCACCTCAACCCAGTCGTGGTCGACCGCATCCAACACGCGCTTAGTGAAGTGGGCACGTTGTTCGTGACTCCCTCCCCTCAGGCAACTGAGATGAGTGAAAAGTTCCGGCACCGCTTCGGCCTCGACATGCTGCGCTTCACCAACTCCGGCACCGAATCACTGATGTACTCGGTGCGAGCAGCCCGCGCCTACACCAACCGCAAGGCGATCGTGAAGATCGAAGGCGGCTACCACGGTGGCTACGACGCCTTGCAGGTCTCGGTCAAGCCCCCGCTGGATGCAATCGGCCCAGCCGACAACCCGACCCCAGAGGTTCCCTTCGACGTCGAGGCGGGCACCGTCTATGTCGTGCCCTACAACGACCTCGAGCAACTCGATCGAGTCCTGAACGCCCACGGGTCCGAGATCGCCGCCATGGTGATCGAACCCGTCGTGGAGAACCTCTCGATCGTGGTGCCCGACGAGGGCTACCTGGCTGGGGTTCGGGCAGCGTGCGACAAGCACGGCGTCGTACTCATCTTTGATGAGGTCAAGACCGGCCTCACCGCTGGCTATGCAGGCGCTGCGCAACGGTTGGGCGTCGAGCCTGACCTGATCACCCTGGCCAAGAGCATCGGCGGGGGCCTGCCCCTGGCAGCCTTTGGTGGCAAGCGCGAAGTGATGGAGGTTGTCGTTGACGGCCGGATGGCGCACTTTGGCACCTACAACGGCAACCCGTTGGTGATGGCCGCAGCCCAAGCCGTCGATGAGATCTGCACCCACGAGGCCCTTGATGCCGTTGAGGCGATTAACGACCGAGCAATGACTCGCATGGACGAACTCATCACAGAGTTCGAACTCCCGGCTCACACGGTTGGTCTGGGCGCCAAGGGCTGCGTGACCTGGTCAGCCACACCCGTGCGCAACTACCGCGACTACAAAGCCACCGACTTCGGTCTGGCCGAGTTGTCATGGCTGTGGGGCGTTAACCGCGGCATCTTGACTCCCCCCGGACTTGACGAGCAGTGGCTGGTCTCGCTGGCACACACCGAAGACGACATGGGCTTGTTGGTGGAGCACTTCCACGACTTGGCGAAAGCCCTGCGCTCCTAATCGATGTCAGTTGTGGTTATCGGTGGGTCAAACCTCGACACCATCGCACGCACCAACACCGCGCCGGTCGCGGAGACCTCAAACCCTGGGCGCACCACCGTGCGCCCAGGGGGTGTGGGTCGCAACATCGCCGAGAACCTGGCCCGGTTAGGCACCGACGTCACCCTGATTAGTGCTCTAGGCGCAGGACATGCGGCTCAGACGTTGCGTGAGAGCCTGGCAGGTGCCGGGTTGCGTGAGGTCGACTCCGGCCACGACACCGGTTCCTACACCGCCGTGCTCAACGACAACGGCGGCTTGGTGATCGGGGTGGCCGACATGGCTGCCACCGACGCGATCACTCCCGATCTGTTGAAGTCTGAGTGGTTTGGTGGTGCGAGCGTCGTCGTACTCGACGGCAATCTGCCTATTGACACCCTCGCTCGCGCGATGGAGTTGGCCGGTGATGCGGCGGTCATGCTTGACCCCGTGAGCGTCGCCAAGGGTTGCCGCCTGCGAGATCTGGCCGCGTTGCCGTTGCACACGTTTACCCCCAACCATGACGAACTCTTAGCGATCGCCCAGACCGACTCAATCGAGGAGGCCTGCGAGTGGGCGCATCAACGCGGTGTGGAGTACGTCTGGCTTCGTGAGGGCGCGGCAGGCTCGCTGCTTTCTTCGACCCATGGAAGCGCTCGCATCCCGGTGGCACCCGCGCGCACTGTGGTCGATGTGACCGGTGCTGGAGATGCCGCGCTGGCGGCCTACGTGCACCGGATCATGCTGGGCGACTCACCGGAGGTTGCCGCAACATTTGGCGCCCACGCCGCAAAACACACCATCGAAGTCGCGGGCGCAGTGGCACCGCTGACCCGTGCACTCCTTGAATCAGAAATGGAAGCCCAGTGAAACTCTCCGTTGCCGCCGAAGTTGAGGCCGCTTTAGCCGAATCCCGACCAGTGGTTGCCCTCGAAAGCACCATCATCAGCCACGGCATGCCCTACCCAGCCAACGTGGCGATGGCCCGCGAGGTTGAGCAGATCATTCGTGATGCCGGCGCCACCCCTGCCACCATCGCTGTGCTCCACGGGGTGCCGCGCATCGGGCTGGACGCCGACTCCTTGGAGTTGCTTGCTAGCGACCCCGGCGTGCGCAAGGTGAGCATCCGCGACCTTCCGTACGTCGTCGCACGCGGAGAGCACGGAGCCACCACCGTCGCATCAACGATGAGGCTGGCGGCACTAGCCGGCATCGAGGTCTTCGTGACCGGCGGACTTGGTGGGGTGCACCGAGGTGCCAGCTCGTCCTTTGACGAGAGCGCCGACCTCACCGAGTTGTCGATGACCGACGTGTGCGTGGTGAGTGCCGGGGTGAAGTCCATCCTCGACATCGGGTTGACGCTGGAGCGGTTGGAATCTCTGGGAGTGCCGGTTGTTGGTTATGCCACTGACGAGTTCCCAGCCTTCTTCACGCGCAGCAGCGGCTTTGAGGTGCCGTTGCGCTGCGACTCCCCTAAGGAGATCGCAGCGCTGATGCAGGCGAAGTGGTCAATGGGTCTCCATGGTGCGGTGTGCGTGGCGAACCCGATCCCGACAGCTGATGAGATTCCGCACGTCGAGATCGACGCGATCATCGATCAAGCCCTCAACGACTGCGACAGCCAAGGAATCACTGGCAAGAACATCACGCCGTACCTGCTTGGCCGGATCGTCGAACTCACCGAGGGCCGCTCGCTGGAAGCCAACATCGCGTTGGTGCGCAGCAATGCCCGACTAGGTGCGCAGATCGCGATCGCAAACGCCGCGCGCTAGCTAGGGCTGGCGCAGAGAAAGCGCACCGGCCCGCGACGAAATCCCGTGCACCACAGCCTCAGCCGGTCCTCGACGACCGGTGACGGCTGCCAGCGCGATCACCACGGTCGGCACTGCGAGCCACAGCCCCAGCGTGACCAACTGCGCCCATCCACCGGGCATGGCCATGCCAATTTCGATCGACCACCACTTCTCCGATCCAGACGTCAGTACGAAGGCGTGGAAGAGGTAGAACGTCAACGACCAGGTGCCCAAGAGAGCAAGCGGCGCGGTGAGTTTGGGGAATCTTTGAGCAGCCATGAGCGCGAAGCCGAGCACCGCGCTGGCCACCGACATGCCAAATAGCAAGCAGAGGGTCTTAGCGCTGTGGCCTGTGGTGTCAGTGAACGATTCGAGGTACTCACGCTGGATGGGGAACGAGCTAACCATCGCGCTCACGATCGGCAAGGCAACGACGCCGATCAGCCCGCCCACTGCCAGCCGAACTGGCATCGCGGCAGCCGTGAGTCGAGTGCGACCCAGGGCCATCCCAAACAAGAACAACGCGATCTCGGGAAAGATTGGGTAGGTGCCGGTGAAAAACACCGACCGAGGTTGCGCCCACAGAGTCTGCCCGTAAAACAGCACAGCATCGCTCCAGAAGCCGTGGCCGCCGCCAACGCTTTCGTACGCCGAATCGCCGCTGGTCCCATAGGGCATCCCCAGCAGGCCATTGCGGTGATGGATCGTGAGCCAGGTGATGATTTGGGGCCCGATAAAGGCAAAGGCCGCACTGACCCACAACAGTGTGCGCCTAGGCAAGGTGATCAGCAGGGGACTCAACAAGAAATAGCCGCCGTAGACGGAGAGAATCTGGACGATCCCCGCACCGCCGGCCTCCAACAAGACACCAATGAGCAGCAAGATGAACCCGCGCACCACCAGCGAGCGGCGCAGCCGCCAGCGGGCACTAGGAGTTGTCGCCCGCAACGCCATCATGCCGACCATGAGGCCAGCCAAGATGACAAAAGTGGCCTGAGCTCGACCCGAGACCACTTCGTGCAGTGGCGCCAAAAAGTCCCAGGCAAACGCCGACCCGTGCCCACTGGGGGCACCAGACCAAGCCATGTCAGAGCCTGCAGAACTGAGGGCGCTTGAGTCGACGGAGGACGACCACCCACTGGAGTTTGCCAAGCCAGAGCCCGAATCCGGGATCGACGCAGAGTCACTGGGCACTGGTGTGCTCCACCCTGAGCTACCCATTTCGTCCTTGGGCACCACGGTGTGGGCGATGAGCATGCCCAACATGGCCACAGCCCGGGCAATGTCGATGCCGCGCAAACGCTGCCTGAGTGGCCCCGCCTTGCGAATCTTGAGACGAGTCAGTAGCGCCAGCCAACCGTCAAGGGTCACTTGCCACCTGCTTGGCTTCGCGACCTCCGATCGGCGAGTCGTGCTCTCGGGGGAAAACACTGCACTCATGTCGGACCCCTTCACAGTTGGCTGGCTGTGCCCAGCTTTCCGTCGAGGAGGCTTTGAGATCCTCCCCCAGATGAGTGATCTTGGCTGCGACGCATCGGCCAAAAGTATGAGTCTTAGGCTCCAAGTCGAGCCAGCGCCGCCTTGACTACATCAGGGTCGGTGGTCGTCCACATCGGCGGCAGCGAGGCGCGGAGGAAGCCTCCATACCTAGCGGTGACCAGTCGGGGGTCCAAGATGGCGACCACGCCTCGGTCTGAGGTGGTGCGAATCAATCGCCCGGTGCCTTGCGCAAGCAACAAAGCGGCATGCGTCGCTGAGACAGACATGAATCCATTGCGGCCAGCACGGTCGGCTGCCTTGGCCCTCGCACTCATCAAAGGATCGTCAGGACGAGGAAACGGGATGCGATCGATGATGACCAGGGTGCACGTGTCTCCGGGAACGTCGAGGCCTTGCCACAACGACAACGTGCCGAACAAGCACGTGTGCGGGTCGTTCACGAACTGCCTTGCCAACTCAGGAAGTTGGGCATCGCCTTGAGCCAGCACAGTGAGATCAGGCAGTCGCTCACGCACGTGCGCAGCAGCGGCCTCGGCGGCACGGCGCGATGAGAACAAGCCCAAGGTGCGCCCACCGGCCGCCGCAACCAGGCTCACCACTTCGTCGAGGTACCGCTCAGAAAGACCATCTCGACCAGGCGGTGGCAAGTGTCGAGCCAGGTACAAGATCCCTTGCTTGCTGTAGTCAAAGGGTGAGCCAACGTCGATCCCCCGCCACGGCAAGACATCTTCAGTGCGTTCGAGCGCGCCCTGGTCACTGCGCTCGGTTGGCTTCAAACCAACGCCGGTGGCAACAGAGTCAAAGTCACCCCCGAGTTTCAACGTGGCCGACGTCAACACAGCCGTCTTCTCAGTCATCAACTTCGAGCGCATGACGCCCCAAACCTCTAAGGGCGCAACACAGAGCAAATCGCCGCCCTTTTCTCGTTGGGTGACCCACAAGACGTCGCTTTGGTTCTGCGCTGCCATGCGTTCACTGGTCGCGAAGATTTCTTGTGCCCAGCCCTTGGCTTGAGTCGCGGCCGCGTCATCGTTGACGTCCTTGGGAAAGGCACTCACGAGTGCACGTGCAGCATCTCGAACCAACTCGAGTGCATCAGAAAGGGCCACCGGCACTGGGTCGAGCCGCCCGCCTTGGCATTCCTCCATCGCATCGCGCAAGGCGTCGGCTGCATCACCGAGGTCATCGGCCTCTGACCCGTCAATGTGGCGCATCGAGCGGCGAACGGTGCGTTCGATCTCGACAACAGAGAGTTCATCTGTGGCGGCTTGAGTTACGCGGGCCACCAGTTCGTGCGCCTCGTCGATCACCACGGTGTCGTACGTCGGAATCATCGGCACCCCCTCGATGGCGTCAATAGCCAGCAAGGAGTGGTTGGTGATGATCAGTTGGGACTCCTGGGCTTTCTCCCGAGCACGCTCAGCAAAGCACTCGGCAGTGTAGGGACACTTGGTGGCGCCTAGGCATTCACGGTGTGTGACCGAAACCTGACGCCACACCCGTTCCCCGTGTTTGGGGGCCGCATCACGTTCACCGGTGCCGCCCTCTTGGGCTTGCTCCTCGATCCATTCGCGAAGCGCGACCACTTCCGCACCCAGAGACCCCTCAGGAAGGTCAACCAAGATGCCCTGGTCGTCAGGCACTCCTTCACGAATCCGGTGCAGACAGGCGTAATTGGATCGCCCCTTCAAGACGGCGTACGACGGCGCCTTGGGCAGCATGTCCTTGACCGCGTCAACCAGTGCGGGCAGATCGCGTTCGACCAGCTGATGCTGCAACGCCAAGGTGGCCGTAGCCACCACAACACGCTCCTTGTGGAGGAGTGCTGGCACCAGATAGCCCAGCGACTTGCCGGTGCCAGTTCCTGCCTGAACGAGCAGGTGCTCTTGGCTCTTAAACGCCGCTGCGACCGCTTGGGCCATCTCGACTTGGCCAGGGCGTTCTTCGCCTCCCAATGCTTCAACCGCCTGCGCAAGCACCGCGCTCACGTTCACAGCGGGGTCGGCGGGCATTGCAGCACCCTAGCTAGCCGGACACCCCAACCGGGCCTCGGGCGAAGAGAATGCGTTTTTCGTTGCCAAATGGTGCTTGTTGAGCGGTAAACCTCGGCCCTACTGTCACGCCATGACCAATCCGTCGATTCGCATCCGCGGCCTCACCAAGCACTTCGGCCAGGTGCGTGCCGTCGATGGTGTTGACCTCGACATCGCCGATGGCGAGTTCTTCGCAATGCTTGGACCTAGCGGCTCCGGCAAGACGACAGTGCTGCGGATGATCGCGGGCTTTGAACAACCTACGAGCGGTTCGATTGAACTCGCAGGCACAGACGTGACTGGGCGTCCGGCGTACGACCGAGACGTCAACACGGTTTTCCAGGACTATGCGCTCTTCCCGCATATGAGCGTGCAAGACAACGTCGAATACGGCCTGCGGGTCAAGAAGGTTGCCAAGGCGGAGCGCCATGAGCGCGCCAAGGATGCGCTGGCCAGTGTGCACCTAGAGCAGTACTCCGAGCGCCGTCCCAGCCAACTCTCCGGTGGCCAACGCCAACGCGTGGCTTTGGCGCGAGCCTTGGTGAATCGACCCAAGGTACTGCTGCTTGACGAACCCTTGGGCGCTCTGGATCTCAAACTCCGCCGGGCCATGCAAATCGAACTCAAGGAACTCCAACGCGAGGTTGGCATCACCTTCGTGTTCGTCACCCATGACCAAGAAGAAGCGCTGACCTTGGCCGATCGGATCGCCATCTTCAACGACGGCAAGATCGAACAAGTCGCAACACCTGCGGAGCTTTACGAACAACCCATCAACCCGTTCGTGGCCGGCTTCGTGGGCACCTCCAACTTGTTGGAAAACGAATCGGCCAAGACTCTGCTTGGCCGCGAGGGCAGTTTCAGCATTAGGCCCGAGAAGATCCACTTGGATCCTGCGGACACCACCGGTCTCCAAACGGCCAGCGGGGTTATTCGCGAAGTCATCTACCTCGGCGCCACTAACCACTACGTCGTCGATCTCACCACTAACGCCACCTTGACTGTCGCCAGGCAGAACCTGCATGGCGCCAGCGACCAGAACCTGCGCCACCGCGCCGACACCGTCACGCTGGGTTGGCTACCTGAACACGTCATCGAGCTCACCACAAAGGAGAACTAATGAAATCGATCAAAATCGCGTCGGCCGCAGTGGCCTTCGCTCTCGCCCTGACCGCCTGTGGCGGCTCAGGTTCAGGGGACAAGGGCAGCGGGGGATTCACTGCGCCCGACGTACCTATGGCCAAATCGCTTGGCGAAGGCGAAGGTTCGGTCAGCATTTTGGCCTGGCCCGGCTACGCAGAGGACGGAAGCACCGACAAGGCCTACGACTGGGTGACGCCGTTTGAGAAGACCACCGGATGCCAAGCCAACGTGAAGTACTTCGGCACCTCAGATGAAGCCGTGCAACTGATGAAGACCGGACAGTACGACGTGGTCAGCGCCTCCGGCGACGCCTCGCTGCGCCTGATCGCTGGTGGCGACGTGGCCCCAGTGAACACCGCGCTCACGCCGAACTACGCCGACGTGTGGCCCTTCTTGAAGGACCGGCCGTGGAACTCGGTGAACAAGCAGATGTATGGCATTCCGCACGGCTACGGCGCCAACTTGTTGATGTACCGCACCGACATCGTCAACCCCGCACCAGACAGTTGGAGCGCGGTCTTCGATGACGCCTCGAAGTACGCCGGCAAAGTGACCTCCTATGACTCACCGATCTACATCGCTGACGCAGCGCTGTACCTGATGAAGACCAAGCCTGAGCTAGGCATCAAGGACCCCTACGCCTTGGATGAGAAGCAACTCAAGGCCTCGGTCGACTTGCTCAAGGCTCAGCGCCAAAACGTCGGCGAGTACTGGTCTGACTACCTCAAGCAGATCCAGTCGTTCACCACTGGCGACTCGGTGATCGGCACCTCGTGGCAGGTCATCGTCAACACTGCACAAGGCGAGAAGGTCAAGGTCGATGCAGTGCTGCCCAAGGAAGGCGCCACCGGTTGGTCAGACACCTGGATGATCTCCTCGAAGGCCGCGCACCCCAACTGTGCCTACAAGTGGATGGACTACATCATCTCACCCAAGGCCAACGACGCGGTTGCGGAGTACTTCGGTGAGGCACCCTCCAACGCCAAGGCATGCGACATCGCCACCGAGGGGTTCTGCGACTCCTACCATGCAGGCGATGAGGCCTACGCCAAGCAGATCCACTACTGGACGACCCCCATCAAGCAGTGCCTTGACGGTCGTACCAACGTGCAGTGCACCGACTACGCGCGGTGGACCCAAGCCTGGACGGAGATCAAGGGCTAACTAATGGCAGCGAGCTCACCTGGGTATCGAAAGCGATTGGCCTCGCTCTTGGCCCCACCCATGCTGTGGCTGGGTGTGGCCTACCTAGGTGCGCTCGCTGCTTTGTTCCTCACCTCGTTTTGGACGGTCAACGCGTTCGGAACCGGTGAAATCGAGCAGGTCTGGAATCTCGACAACTACCGAGCGCTCTTCACCATCTCGGTCTATCGCACCATCACGCTGCGCACCCTGGCGATCGCGATTGGGGTGACTGTCATCGATGCACTCCTCGCCTTACCGATCGCGCTCTACATGGCGAAGGTCGCCAGCCCGCGAGCACGCAAATGGCTCGTGATCGGCGTCTTGATGCCGTTGTGGGCGTCGTACCTCGTCAAGGCGTATGCCTGGCGCGGACTGCTCTCTGATGCTGGCCCCGTGGCCTGGCTGCTTCGACCCCTAGGACTCGACACCCCGGGTTATGGGCTCACCGCCACCGTAATCACGTTGGCCTACTTGTGGTTGCCGTACATGATTTTGCCGATGTACGCCGGCCTCGAAAGACTCCCCGACTCGCTCCTGGATGCCTCTGCCGATCTGGGCGCGCGCCCCTGGCTTACGTTGCGCCGCGTCGTCGTACCCGTGCTGTGGCCAGCGGCTGTCGCCGGATCGATCTTTACGTTCTCACTCACCTTGGGCGACTACATCGCCGTCAAGATTGTCGGTGGCGCCAACCAGATGCTCGGCAACGTCGTCTATGACAACTCCGGTGTGGCCGGCAACTTGCCGTTCGCGGCTGCCGTGGCCGCCATCCCCGTGGTCATCATGGTTGTCTACCTAGCATTAGTACGCCGCACCGGCGCCTTGGAGAACCTATGAACTCCCCCGTGATGCGTCGAGTGTTAGCGGGCTTAGCCGCTGCCGTGCTGGCCGTGATTTACGTGCCGCTGATCTTGGTCGTGGTCAACTCGTTCAACACTTCCAAAGTGTTTGCCTGGCCTCCGCCTAGCTTCACCACCCAATGGTGGGTGCGAGCCTGGGAAAGCAGTGGCGCACGCGAGGCCGTGTGGGTCTCGGTGCGTGTTGCGCTCATCGCCACACTCATCGCCCTGGTCTTGGGCACCATGGCGTCCTTGGCCGTGCAGAGATTCACCTTCTTCGGCAAAGACACCGTCTCCCTGCTGATCATCTTGCCGATCGCACTGCCTGGCATCGTCACAGGTGTGGCGTTGAAGAACGCGTTCGTTTCAGTCATGGGTATCAACTTGGGCTTTTGGACAATCGTCGTCGCGCACGCCACCTTCTGCATTGTCACCGTTTTCAACAACGCGGTCGCCCGGCTGAGACGTCTGGGCGTCAACCTCGAAGAAGCCTCCATGGATCTCGGCGCTCACCGCTGGACCACCTTCCGGTTGGTCACCTTCCCCATGATGCGCTCCTCATTGCTCGCTGGTGGGTTGTTGGCCTTCGCGCTCTCCTTCGACGAAATCATCGTCACCACCTTCACCGCCGGCGAAGGCATCCAAACCCTGCCGATTTGGATCCTGCAAAACATGTTCCGCCCCCAGCAGGCGCCCGTGGTCAACGTCGTCGCTGCGGTTTTGATCCTGGTTTCCATCGTGCCGATTTGGTTGGCTCAGCGCCTTGGTGGCGACGAAGGTGTGCCCGCTGCGCACTAGAAAAGTCACAAGTAAACCTGTGACTTTGTCGCTTTGCGGGGAGGATCTCCCCCGCAAAGTGCCAAACATCCGGGTAAGGCTGAGGCACCGCGCAAAAGCGAATCAGCGCCCCCGGGAGTTCCCGGAGGCGCTGACTTAGATCGTTAAAGAGGCGGAGACTACTCGGCACTCTCCGTGCCGGAGTACGTCGAAGGAGGCGCCGTCGTACCCGTGCCGAAGTCGACCGTCGGAGCTGCCTGCTGACCCTCGGGAGCCTTGTAGAACTCACGCTTGGAAACACCAGCCACACCGGTCAAGAACATCCACGGGATGGTCTGGGTCATGGAGTTCAGCTTGGTGACGGCGTCGTTGTAGTACTGACGCGAGAAAGCAAGTTGGTTCTCGGTGTCGGCCAGTTGACGCTGCAAGTCCAAAAACTGCACGTTGGCCTTCAAGTCCGGGTAGGCCTCGGCGACGGCCATGACGTTGACCAATGCCTTGGAGAGCTCAGCGTCTGCCGCGGCTTTCTCGCCAACGTTTCCGGCCTGGGTAGCAGCCGAAACGCGCGAGCGCGCTGCTGTCACGGCCTCAAACACGCCCTTTTCGTGGGCTGCATAGCCCTTGACCGTGTTGACGAGGTTGGGGATGAGGTCGGCGCGACGTGTCAGTTGGACGTCGATGCCACCGAGCGCTTCTTGTGCGCCGATATCGGTACGACGCAACTTGTTGAACCCACCAATCACGAACCCAATCAGGCCCACGACCAGCAGAACAATGACAAGTACCACCATAAGTGCGCCAGTAATCATGGTTGTTTCCTCTCTAGATGCCGGGAAGCCCCCGACAAGACTGTGTGGTGATGGGTCACCATGACCCGCCACCTCCGCCGCCACCGCCGAAGCCGCCACCAAACCCACCGCCGCCGCCGAATCCACTGTCGCCGCCGCTGCTTTGCGGGGCGATGCTGGCTTCGTAGGAGGAGATGGCAGAGCCGACCTCTGCGTTGAAGTCGTTGGCGAAGGCGGCACCAGGTGAGCCGTAGTAGCCCCCGCCGTAGTAGCCACCTCCGACGTACCCCGGGTTGGGTGGTTCCTCGCCGGTCTCACTGCGGTATTTGTTTGCCCACTCCGCGGCGCAGCCAAAGGCCACGGCCCACGGGATGTAGGCGGTGTAGAGCTCTTTGCGCCCGCTGAAGTCGAATCGAGCGACGCTCGACGGTGTAGCTAGCACGCGCCTGAAGCCGCCGATGCGCGACCACAAGTCACGTCCTGCTTGGGTGCGCATGGTGTGCGAGCGCGAATCGAGCACCGGGATCGCGTTGACCGCAAAGAGGCCGAATGGCAAGCCGAGGAGCGACATTGCGAAGGGGTTCCACACGAAGGCAGCGATCGCAATGACGCCACCACCGATCACCAGGAGCCCGGCCAGCATCACGAAGTGCTTGATGTCCATAAAGCCGTGCTTGCGCGACCAGGACTTCACCGAACTCTGGAAGTCGGAGCGTGCGGTCTGCAGTAGCTGTCCTGCGTCTTTGTCATTGCCTTGGATGCGCAGGCCAGAAGATCCGTCTTGCACACCGAGTTGCCCCACAACTGAGGCACCCACATCGTCAACGCGCGACCAGTCGCCGTCGTCCTTGCCGGTGATCTCCCAGCCGTTATCGGTCTTGTCGAGCGTGATGACGCCTTTGCTCGCCAGGTCAAGCAGGGTCGCGGGGTAGGCGTCTGCGTCGACTCGTTCAGTAAAGAGGTACGCCGCCTGTGCTGGCCCAAGCCCATCGGGCGGGGCGTACTGCAGCGGGAAGGGCGGTTCAGGCTCACGAGTGCGCCAGGCCAGGATGAATCCGACGAGACCTCCAACTAAGGCCAGCAATCCAAAGAAGCCCGCTGCGATGATCGAGCGACCAAAGACTGGGTCGAACCGGATGCCCCACGGCAGACTCACTCGTCCCGGTGGCGCCACATCAACGGTGCTTTGCACGGTGACCGGAGTGTTGGGTGGCAACTCCGAAGTGCTCACGCGATAGCTATTGCCATCAGCGCTGGCCTCGCAGCCGGTGTTAGCTCCGACGCCAATGGCGCATTTGACCGGTCCTGCGGAGCCGGGGAGGTTGACCTGAAGTTCGGATTGCTTGATCGGCATCCGCCAACCCGACGGAATCAAGTTCCAATAAAACTGCGACTGGCTGCCCTTATCGCTGAGCACACCATCGACTTTGTAGGTGATGTCGTAGACGTGGCTGCCATCGATCGTCGACTCGGCGCGGCCGATGCGTACGACGACGTACCTCCCGCGCTCCTTTGTGCTGATGTCGATTCCGTCAGGCTGTCCATCACGCGTGACCTGGATGTCGTAGGGCTCAAGCCGGGCTTTGGGGTCGGAGGCATCGGCGACATCAAAGAATCTGAAGATGCCGTGACGTCCAAATGGCAGGTCAACGGTGAGCTTCTCGTGAGCAGACAGGGTGCCGTCTGCGTCCACATCGAACGTCGCCTTGTAGTCGGTGATCGTGGCGTATTCCGGAGTGGTGTCGGCACCGCTGCTAAACCCGAGAGCGGGGATGAACATCAACGCAATGACGCCCAGAGAACCCACAATGGCTAGCGCCAACCGCTTCATGTGCGTCACCTTACTGAGTGGGGTCAAGTCGTGAAAATGCTGTGTAAAGCGTCAAAGTCACAAGTAAACCTGTGACTTTTACCTACCGGTGTGGCTGGTGTGACTAACCCTCCCGCACCGCAAACTGTTCCAACTCACTAGCCAGCCCCTCGTGAACTCGGGCACTCACCAGTGTTCCTTCAGCAACATGCTCAACGGACAACACTTCACCTTGCTCGTGAAGTCGGTTGACCAAATCCCCGCGGTCGTAGGGCACCAGCACGCTCACCTCCACACCGGGGTGCGGCAAGTCAGCCTCGATTGCCTGCAACAACTCAGCGATGCCTTCACCTGTGCGGGCACTGGCTGCCACTGAGTGGGGCTCTCGGCTAAGGATGCGCTGCACCACAAGTGGGTCTGCGGCATCGGACTTGTTGATCACGACCAACTCGGGCACACCCGATGCACCAATATCGGCGAACACTTCACGCACGGCAGCGAGTTGCCCCTCGGGATCAGGGTGCGAGCCATCAACAACGTGCACGATCAGGTCCGAATCGGCGACCTCTTCGAGCGTGGAGCGAAATGCTTCCACGAGTTGGTGGGGCAGGTGGCGCACGAATCCCACGGTGTCGCTCATGGTGTAGATGCGGCCGTCGCTAGTCGTCGTACGCCGTGTTGTCGGGTCCAACGTGGCGAAGAGTGAGTCCTCTACCAGCACGCCAGCATTGGTCATCCGGTTCAGCAGGGATGACTTGCCTGCGTTGGTGTAACCCGCAATGGCCACCGACGGGATCGCATTGCGCCGTCGCTCGGCACGCTTGGTGGTGCGCGTGGTCTTCATGTGGGCCAACTCGCGACGCAACTTGGCGATCTTGGTGTTGATGCGGCGTCGATCCGTTTCGATCTTCGTTTCACCGGGGCCGCGGCCACCGATGCCTTCACCACCAGCGACTCGACCACCGGCTTGGCGCGACAAGTTGCCACCCCATCCGCGAAGTCGCTGCTTCATGTAGTTCAACTGGGCCAGCTCGACCTGAGCTTGACCCTCTTTGCTCTTGGCGTGCTGGGCGAAGATGTCGAGGATCAGCGCGGTGCGGTCCACCACTTTGACCTTGAGTCGGTCTTCGAGGTTACGCAGTTGACTGGGAGCAAGTTCGCCATCGCAAATCACGGTGTCCGCACCCGTCGCCGCGACGATCTCACGCATCCCTTCGACCTTGCCTCGCCCGATATAGGTGGCCGGGTCTGGGGTTTGGCGGCGCTGGAAGAGCGCGTCAAGTACCTCTGAACCAGCGGTTTCAGCGAGCAACGCCAACTCAGCCATCGAATTCTCAGCGTCGGTCACGGTCCCTTGGGTCCACACCCCCACCAAGATGACTCGCTCAAGGCGAAGTTGGCGGTACTCGACCTCGGTGATGTCTTCGAGCTCAGTGCGCAGGCCAGCAGCCCGCCGCAGCGCATGCCGTTCGGCGAGGTCTAAGGAACCCGTAGTTTCGGTGTCTTCATCGTCGGCGTAGCCACTTTCCCAGTCGTCAGTTTGGGCAAGTTCGTCATCGAGATGGAACGTTTGCTTTGTCATACGTGTCCAAGCCTAGGCGTGACCCGCACATGCCGCATCTGAATTGGCTAGCGTGAAACCCGTGACTGCAACCATCTCCCGCGCTCGCGTCGTCATCATCGGTGGTGGAGTGATCGGGTGCTCCATCGCCTACCACCTGGCTCACCTCGGCTGGACCGACGTTGTCGTGCTCGAACGCGACCGACTCACATCAGGTACGACGTGGCACGCCGCCGGTCTGATGACCTGCTTCGGATCGACTTCTCAGACCAATACCGAGATCCGGCTCTATTCGCGCGAGCTCTACGCCGCGCTGGAACAGGAGACGGGTCAATCCACAGGGTTCAAGCCCGTAGGGCTGATCGAGGCTGCTGCTGACGCGGATCGCCTTCAGGAATACCGACGAGTGGCTGCTTTCCAGCGGATGCATGGACTGGAGGTCGAGGAGATCTCACCAGCCCAGATGAGCGAGTTGTTCCCCTGGGCCAAGACCGATGACCTCCACGCTGGCTTCTGGGTGCCCGGGGACGGTCGGGTGAACCCTGTCGATCTCACGATGGCGTTGGCTAAGGGCGCTCGTCAGCGCGGAGTCACCGTCCTGGAAAGCTCACCCGTGCTCGAAGTCTTGACCACCGATGACCCACTCCCCCGCATTCGTGGAGTGCGCACCGCTGAGGGCGAGATCGAGTGCGAGTACGTCGTCAACGCCACCGGCATGTGGGCTCGCGAACTCGCCGAGCGCTCGGGCGTCGTCGTACCCAATCAAGCTGCGGAGCACTACTACCTGATCACCGACACCATCGACGGACTCAGCTCTGACGCACCGATCTTTGAGGACCCTGCCGCGCATGGGTACTACCGCGAAGAAGGCGGCGGCATGATGGTCGGCCTGTTCGAGCCCAAAGCAGCAGCCTGGAATGTCAACGGAATCCCCGCCGACTTCTCCTTCGGCACCATCGCTCCAGACTGGGATCGGATGGCGCCATTCCTCGAGACCGCGATGGCGCGAGTGCCGATCACTCAAGATGTCGGGGTTCGCACGTTCTTTTGTGGCCCCGAATCCTTCACCCCCGACCTTCGCCCGGCAGTGGGTGAGGCGCCCGGCATTGCGAACTACTTCGTCGCTGCCGGAATGAACTCCGTCGGAGTGCTCTCCGCAGGCGGCTTGGGACGAGTGGTGGCCCAATGGATCGTGGACGGACACCCCAGCGTGGATGTCACCGGATTTGATGTGGCCCGATTTAGGCGCGACCAGCTAGCTCCCGACTACCGCTCCTCGCGCACCGTGGAGATCTTGGGCACGGTCTATGCCGCGCACACGCCAGGCAAGCAACTCCACACCGCCCGCGAGGCCATGCTCACTCCCGTGCACGAGCGACTTATGGCAGCCGGCGGATACATGC
>WBZQ01000381.1_pt1 | contig 36524 bp, 25 predicted proteins | sample 5204251 | NCBI WGS metagenome assembly WBZQ01 (sample SAMN12412402, study PRJNA552823) | activated sludge metagenome | isolation source: activated sludge from nitrification reactor of wastewater treatment plant... | place: USA: Virginia | collected 2017-09 | reverse complement strand
CGCCTATCACGGCATCAGCACCGACGATTCGCTCGCCGCGCTCGAGCAGCTCTTCAAGGCCGACGTCGATCCGTCGCGCGTCGCCGCGATCATCATCGAGCCGGTGCTGGGCGAAGGCGGCTTCTATGCCGCGCCCGCGGACTTCCTGCGCCGCCTGCGCGCGGTGTGCGACAAGCACGGCATCCTCTTCATCGTCGATGAAATCCAGACGGGCTTCGCGCGCACGGGCCGGATGTTCGCCATCGAGTACGCCGGCATCGAGCCCGACCTGATGACAGTGGCCAAGAGCCTCGCAGGCGGCGTGCCGCTCTCGGCGGTCATCGGCAAGGCGGACATCATGGATGCGCCCGTGCCCGGCGGGCTCGGAGGCACCTTCGCCGGCTCGCCGCTCGGCTGCGCGGCCGGGCTCGCGGTGCTCGATGTGATCGAGCGCGAGAAGCTCGCCGCGCGGGCATTGGCGCTCGGCGAGCGGCTGGTCGCGCGCCTCAAGGCGCTGCAGGCGCGCCATGCCTGCATTGGCGAAGTGCGCGGCCTCGGCATGATGGCCGCGATGGAATTCGTCAAGAACCGCCGGGCCGATGCACCGGATGCCGACCTCACGAAGCAACTGGTGCAGGCCGCGGGCCGCCGCGGGCTGGTGCTGCTCTCCTGCGGCATCTACTCGAACGTGATCCGTTTCCTCGCCCCGCTCACGATCGAGGAGACGCTCCTCGACGAAGGCCTCGGGTTGCTCGAGGCGGCGCTGGAGGAAGTGACCGGCAGCGCGCAGCGCGCGACGGGCTAGGCGCGCCCCGCGTTCGAATCGGTCGGCGTGTGGAAGTACTCGCTTTCGCCCGCGAGTTCTTCCATCAGCCGCTTGAGCTCGGCCATCCGGCCGGCCGCGGTACTGATCGGCATGCAATCCTGGCAGCGCGGGTCGCCGCAAGGCTGGCGCGAGTAGAGCCAGTACTGCACGGCACCCGCGAGCAGTCCGTCGGCAATGTCCCAAAGATCGGCGTCCTTGTCCTTGTCCGCGATCTTGTTGCCGAGATCGACCGCCTTGCTGAAGGCGGCATCGAAGCTGTTGCCGAGTTCGCTCATGGCGGCATTGTAACCCGCGCGTCAACCGGCTTCGACCGGTAGACTGGCCCGCATGCGCCTGACCGTCCCCGCCTCCCTCATCGCGGCCCTGCCTTGCGCGACGCCTGCCTGGGCGGCGGGCGATGACCCGCTGCAGGCCTGCCGGAGCATCGCGGGCCCGCTGGAGCGCGTGGCCTGCTACGACCGCCTGCTGCCGCCTGTCACGCCCGCGCCCGCGGCCGACACCGCGGCGGAGCCAGCGACGACACCGCCCGCGCCGCTGCGCGGCGAGGGCGGCGGTTCGCGCCTCGATCGCTACTGGGAGCTGCACGAGGAGGCTCAGCGGGGCAGGTTCGTGATGCTGCCGTTCAAGCCGAACTACGCGCTGCCCGTGACCTACAACTCCTCGCCCAACGGCAAGCCGTTTGCAGGCGGCGACTTCAATGTCGAGGAACTCGAGGTCAAGTTCCAGTTCAGCTTCAAGATGAAGCTGTGGCAGGACATGTTCGATTCACCCGTCGACCTGTGGCTCGGCTATACGCAGCAGTCCTACTGGCAGCTCTTCGACCAGCAGTCCTCGCCCTTTCGTGAAACCGACTACGAGCCGACGGTGTTCGCGGTGCTGCCGGTCCGGTTCAATGCGTTCGGGCTCACGACCCGCTTCCTGTCGCTCGGCGTGGTGCACCAGTCGAACGGCCGCGGCGAGCCGCTGTCGCGCAGCTGGAACCGCATCGTCGGTGCGGCGGTGTTCGAGCGTGGCAATCTCGTCGGCCAGCTGCGCGCCTGGTACCGGATGCCCGAAAAGGAATCCGAGGACGACAACCCCGACATCGACGACTACCTCGGGTTCGCGGACGTGGCACTCTCGTACACGCACGGCAGGCAGGTGTGGAGCGCGATCCTCAAGGGCAACTGGCGCTTCGACCGGAACCGCAGCGGCATCGAACTCGGCTGGTCGTTTCCGCTCTGGCGCGAGTCGCCGCTGCGCGGCTACCTGCAGTACTACCACGGCTACGGCGAGAGCCTGCTCGACTACAACGCGAAAGCGAATCGCGTCGGCATCGGCTTCGTCGTCAACGACTGGTTCTGAGCACGATCTTGCCGCGCGTGCGCCCGGCCCGATTCAGCTCCTGGGCCTGCGCGGCTTCTTCGAGCGGGAACACGCGGTCGATGTTCAGCGCCAGCTTGCCCGCCTCCGCGAGCGCGACGATCTCGCGCAACGCCGGGCCGAGAGGTTCGGGCCGGGGTCCGCCGATGCAAAGGACCCGCGCCGCTTCGCAAGCGGCTGAATCGGGACGCCCGGCCACGGTGACGAGCCGGCCGCCGGGCCTGACCACGGCCAGCGATCGCGCGAGCGTCTCGCCGCCCACGGTGTCGAACACGATGTCGACGCCAGACACTCGATCCTCGAAGCGCGCCGCCTGGTAGTCGATGACTTCATCCGCGCCGATCGACCGCAGGTAATCGGCATTGCGCGCCGAAGCGGTCGCGATCACCCGCGCGCCGTGCGCCTTCGCGACCTGCACGGCGACGCTGCCGACGCCGCCCGCACCACCCTGCACCAGCAGTCGCTCACCCTTCCGGATGCCGCCGGCCTGCACGAGGTAACGCCATACCGTGGTCCCCACCGTCGGCAGGCCCGCGGCCGCTTCGAGGCTCCAACCGGCCGGCGCGCGCACCACGTCTTCCGCCGGTGCAATTGCATACTCGGCATAGCCGCCTTGCGGCGCGTTTTGCAGCGATGCGACGACGGCATCGCCGGCGCGCCACCCGGAGACGCCCTCGCCGACGGAATCGACGGTGCCCGCCACATCGAACCCCGGTATCCACGGCGCCTCGCTGCTGATCACGCGGCCGAAGCCCTTCTCGCGGATCTTCCAGTCGACGGGATTGACACCCGCGGCCGCAACCTTGATGCGCACCTGCCCCGCGGCGGCCTGCGGGATCGCGATGCGCTCGACCTGCAGCACTTCCGGGCCGCCGGTCGCATGCGCGCGCACGGCCAGCATGCCTTCGGCGCCCGAAGCTGCCACCACCGCGCTCACGATCAACGTGCCGAGCGCGAGCGGGAATCGACCCGGGAAGCGCAGCATCAGAACAACCGCATGCCGATCCACCAGGCACCGGCCGCAAACAGCGCCGAGGCCGGGATCGTCACGATCCACGCCAGCACGATGTTGCCCGCGATGCCCCAACGCACCGCCGATGTGCGCTGAGCGGTACCGACGCCGACGATGGCGCCGGTGATCGTGTGCGTCGTCGAGACGGGGATGCCGAACGAGGACGCGCCGAAGAGCGTCAGTGCACCGGCCGATTCCGCAGCGAACCCGCCGACCGGGCGCAGCTTCGTGATGCGCTGGCCCATGGTCTTGACGATGCGCCAGCCGCCGAACAGCGTGCCGACGGAGATCGCGCTGTAGCAGCTGACAATGACCCAGGCGGGCAGGTGGTCGCGCGTGGTCTCGCCCGCCGCGATCAGCAGCAGCCAGATGATGCCCATGGTCTTCTGCGCGTCGTTGCTGCCGTGGCCCACGCTGTAGAGCGCGGACGACACCAGCTGCATCCGCCTGAAGACCCGATCGACCCGATGCGGCGACACCCGCAGGCAGATCCACGACACCGCCACCATCCACAGCGCGCCGAGCAGCACGCCGAGCATCGGCGCGATGACGATGAAGGCCGCGATCTTGATGATGCCCGGCGCGAGCAGCGGCGCGGTGCCCGCCTTGGCCATGGCCGCGCCGATCATGCCGCCGATCAGCGCATGCGAGGAGCTCGAGGGAATGCCGTAGTACCAGGTGATCACGTTCCAGCTGATGGCGCCGACCAGCGCGCCGAAGATCACGTGGTAGTCGACGAAATCCGGGTCGACGATGCCCTTGCCGACGGTCGCCGCGACCTTGAGGTGGAAAATGCCGATCGCCACGAAGTTGAACATCGCGGCCCAGACGACCGCCTGGTAGGGCTTCAGCACGCCGGTCGAGACGACCGTGGCGATCGAGTTCGCGGCGTCATGGAAGCCGTTCATGAAATCGAACAGCAGCGCGAGCACCACGAGCATCGCCAGCGTCGTCAGGACGATCTCGCCGTTCATCGTCAGCCGTTCTCGAGCACGACGCCTTCGATCACGTTCGCGACGTCCTGGCACTTGTCGGTCGTCGCTTCGAGCAGTTCGTAGATCGCCTTCAGCTTGATCAGCTGGCGGTCGTCGCGCTCGTCACGGAAGAGCTTCGAGACCCCGGAGCGCATCACGCGGTCGGCGTCGGATTCGAGGCCGTCGATGTCCTGGCTGATCTTCAGGATCTCGGGCGCATTCTTCATCGACGACAGCAGCACCACCGCCCCCTGCACGCGCTCGCAGCAGATCTGCACGAGGTTGGCGAGATGGATCGCCTCGGCCGTGAGGTGCTGGATGTCGTAGAGCACAAGCGTCTCGGCCGTGTCCTGGATCAGGTCGAGGATGTCGTCCATGCGCGAAATCAGCCGGTGGATGACGTCGCGATCGAAGGGCGTCACGAAGGTCTTGTGCAGCAGCTCGACCGCGTCGCGCGTGACCCGGTCGGCCTCGTGCTCGAGGGCCTCGATGCGGCCGATGCGCGCGCTGCGCTCCGGCACGTTGCCGTAGTCCTGCAGCAGCTCGAACAGCTCGCGCCCGCCCTTCACCACGAGGGCCGCGTGATCGTTGAACATCGTGAAGAACTGGCCCTCGCGAGGCATCAGGGCGGAAAACAGGCTCATTGAGGGCACTCCGGTCGCGACGCAGCGGGATTATTACACAGGCCGCACTTGGTGCGCGGCTCGCGTTATCTTGCGCGCATGACCCGGATTGCACTCCTCGACGCCCACCTCGCCTTCGGCCTGCTGCCCCTGCTGGACGACGCGAACCTCACGGTCAGCGCGGGAGAGCGCATCGGCTTGATCGGGCGCAACGGCACCGGCAAGTCCTCGCTGCTCGCAGTGCTCGCCGGGCGGCAGGCCCTCGACGAAGGCGAAGTGCAGCGGCGCGACGGGTTGGCGATCGCCTTCGTCGAACAGGAGCCGGCCCTTCCCCCCGCCGCCGACCTGCGCGCGAGCCTGGCGCTGCGCGACGCATCGGCCGATCCGCACGCCGAGGCCCGCCATGCATTCGACGTACGGCTCGCGGCGATGCTCGATCGCTTCGGGCTCGCGCCCGACCGGTCGCCCGCCGGTCTCTCGGGCGGCGAGCGCAAGCGCGCCGCGCTCGCGCTCGCGTTCGCGCTCGAGCCCGACCTGCTGCTGCTCGACGAGCCGACCAACCACCTCGATTTCGCCGGCATCGAGCGGCTCGAGGAACTCGCGGCGCGGGCTGCCGCGCTGGTCGTCGTGACGCACGACCGCCGATTCCTCGATCGAGTGGCGACGCGCATCATCGAGCTCGACCGCGGCATCCTGCGCTCTTATCCCGGGAACTTCGCGGCCTACGAACGCGCCAAGGCGCAGGAACTCGCCGCCGAGGCCCTCGCCAACCGGCGCTTCGACAAGTTCTGGAAGCAGGAGGAGGCCTGGATACGCCAGGGCGTCGAGGCGCGCCGTACCCGCAACGAAGGGCGCGTGCGGCGGCTCGAGCAGTTGCGCGCGGACAGGGCGGCGCGGCGCGAGCGCATCGGCGACCTGCGGATCTCGCTCGACGCCGGCGAGCGCTCCGGCAGGCTCGTGGCGGAACTACAGGACGTCGGCAAGCAGTTCGGCGCGAAGACCATCGTGCGCAACCTTTCGATGCGCATCATGCGGGGCGACCGGCTGGGCCTGATCGGCCCGAACGGTGTCGGCAAGACAACGCTGCTGCGGCTGATGCTCGGCGAGATCGCACCCGATTCGGGCACGGTGCGGACCGGCACGAACCTGCGCGTCGCCTACTTCGACCAGCTCCGCTCGCAACTCGACCCGGATCGCACGGTGGCGGAAACGATCAGCCCCGGCTCGGACTGGGTCGAAGTGAACGGCGAGCGCAAGCACGTCACCACCTATCTCGCCGACTTCCTCTTCCCTTCCCGGCGCGCCCGTTCGCCGGTGCGCATGCTGTCGGGCGGCGAGCGGCACCGGCTGCTGCTGGCGCGGCTGTTCGCGCAGCCGGCGAACCTGCTCGTGCTCGATGAGCCGACCAACGACCTCGACATGGAATCGCTCGAGTTGCTCGAAGCGACGCTGCTGGGCTACTCGGGCACCCTGCTACTGGTGAGCCACGACCGCGCCTTCCTCGACAACGTCGTCACCCAGACCCTCGTCGCCGAGGGCGAAGGCCGCTGGCGGGAGTACGTGGGCGGCTACAGCGACTGGCTCGCGCAGCGCGCCGGCCGCTCCGCCCCGTCACCCGCGGTGACGCGACCGGCTGAGGCACCGGCCAGGGAACGAAACCGTCAACGCCTGTCGTATCGCGAGCAACGCGAACTCGACGGCCTGCCGTCGGCCATCGAGACACTCGAGCAGGAGAAGGCCGCACTCACCGCAGCGATGTGCGCGCCTGACTACCACCGCACGGCGCCGGAGCAGATGCGCGGCGACGGGGAACGCCTGAATTCGATCGACCTCGAGATCGAGGCGGCGATTGGGCGGTGGGAGGAACTGGAAGCGCGGCGGGGGTAGGACCGCGGGTTGCGTGATGCGGGTTGCGGGCCGGAGGCCGGCCGCTCGCAAAACACGATTCGCTGCCCTTGAGTTGAAGATCGCTGCGTGAGGTGACCTTCCCTTACCTCAGCAAGACGGCCTGCGTGGGTGGCTGACCGCGCGCCGGAGGGGGATCGGGGCATCCGGTGATGAGCGTGGAGAGCGCCGAGGAGCGGCGATCAGCGTCCGGCGTACGCAGTTACTTCAGTCTCTGCCGACACAGTGCGCCGGGCGCCGCCGCGACGAGGGGACCGCTGCAGGCGGCGCTCGACCCGTGAGGAACCGCAGGCCCCGCTCCCGCTCCGGCCCGCCGCACGCAGCCTCCCAACGAAAACGCCCCGGCGGATTCCTCCACCGGGGCGTCCCGTTTCAACGGGTCAGTCGCCCGTCAGTGCTGGACCACCGGCACCACGTCGGCCTCGAGGCCCTTGTTGGCGCTGCGATAGAAGAACAGCAGGCCATCTTGGGACGGCGAAGCCACATCGCCGCCCGGCACCGCCATCACCGTGAGCGTGGCGACACTGAGCGGATCCACGCCGGCGGCTGGCGGCGCGGTGACGTCGTACTTCGGCACCGACGGCGTGAAGATCCGGCCGTCGATCGAGTCGGTGAGATTCCCCGTGAAGTAGTTGTCGAACGCGAGCACTGAAATGCCGAGCTTCGCATCCGCGCCGATGCCGAACGGCGCGAGCGGCATCGTCAGGATCACGTTGCCCGTCTCGAGGTCCGTGTCCGCGTAGAAGTACGCGGCGCCCCTCCCCGTCGCGAGGTCCACCACGGTGACGAGCGTCTGGCCTGTCGCCGCGAAGCCGCCCGACTCGGACGTGTACATCACGAAGTCGTCGGTGCCGTCGGCATTGACGTCGAGGTACACGTCGAGTTCCGCGGGGTAGCTCGGATGGGCGCGGATGCCCCAGGTGCTGACCGCCACCTGCAGGCCGAGGCCGCCGAGATTCGCCGGGAGGCCGACGAGGCGCGCACCGATCGCCTGCAGGTCGACCACGGCGAAGTTGTCACCGGGGCCGGGCAACTGCGCGGCCGGGATGCGTGCACTCGTGCCGAGCAACGCGAACGGCTCGACCGCTCCCGCCTTGGCGTAGGCCAGGTTGATCAGGCGCAGCGGGGCGCTCGTCTGGCCCGCCGGGATGACGACCTGCTCGCCAACCGCCTGCACGAGCGCCGCCTTCTTCGGCAGCACGTGCCAGGGCACATGCACTTCATCGGCGCCGTCCTTCAGCGAGATGTAGCCGTCGTACTCGACCGACTGCAGCAGCGAGCCATTGCCGCCCTGCGACCCGCCCGCGCCGGTGGCCCACGGCCAGTCACCGAGCTTCGCGGGATCGATCGACAGCAGCACCTTGAAGGTCGCCGTGCCGTTGCCCGGCACGCGCACCGACGACGGCGCGATCAGCTTGACGGCGCCGCTCGCCGCGTCGTCCTCGTAGCGGAAGGACTTCTCGATCGAGTAGCGGCGCGTCTTCGACGAGAAGTTGCGCACTTTCACGGTACGGCTGAGGAACACCGGATAGCTGGTGCTGTGGTAGCCGAAGGACAGCGCCGGGGTCTTCGTCTCCTCATCCCACATCGCCGTCTGGGCCGCCAGCGCCCGGTTGACGCGCACTTCGCCGCCGCCGATACGGGTGATCGGCACCAGCACCTGGCCTTCGCCGACGAGCGCACGCTGGTAGATCGCTGCATCGGCGTTGTTGGCGAGCAGCGCGCGCACGAGCGTCGGCGTCAGCTCGGGACGGGCGGACAGCAGCAGCGCCGCCGAACCGGACACCATGGGTGCCGCACCGGAGGTCCCACCGAACGCTTCCTCGCCGGTGCCCGTGCCCGCGATCGCCGACACCGACGCGCCGGGCGCGCCAATCTCCGGCTTGATCGCCGCAAAGCTCGTGGACGGGCCGCGCGAAGACGTGCCCACGATCCAGCCCTTGCGCGACTGCGCGGTGGCATCCGAAATCGTGACATTCACCGCCGAGCCGCCGAGCGCCGCGCGGATCGAGTTCGCGACTGCCTGCGTGATGACGAGGGTGGGCGCGCAGTTGCTGCCGTCCGGCGCGCACTCGCCGCCGTTCGAGAACGACACGGCATCGCCCGCGGCGATGAGGCCGATGATCACGGCGGTGGCGCCGGCATCGGTCGCGTTGCGCACCTTCTGGCTGATCGAGCAGCTGCCGCGATTGATCAACGCAACGTTGCCCGCGAGGTTGGCGGGCAGCGCCTGTCCGTTGCACGCGAGGCTCGCGACAGCGACGATGTCTCCCGTGACATTGTGGCCGGCGACCGGCGCCCATTCCACGGTGGCGGTGTTGGTATAGGAGCCCGCGATGCTCGCCGGCGAATTGACGACGAGCGGATAGGCGAGCGCACTGGGGACTTCGGTCTGTGCGACGCTCAGGACTTCGGGCGTCGCGGCCGGCGAACCCGTGATGAACGGCCGGTCGGCGCTGTTGCCGGCGGACGCGACGACGACCACGCCGGCCTGCACGGCATTGGCGCTCGCGAGCGAGAGGTCGTCCTGGATCTGGCCGTAGCTCGACCCGAGCGACATGTTGATCACGTCGACGGCATCGTCCATCGAACCGTCGCCGTTGGGGTCGAGCATGTAGTCCATCGCCTGCATCAGCGCAACGCCGTTGCAGGAGGTCGCGACCGAGCTGCAGACCTTGGCGACGACCAGCTTGGCACCGGGTGCGACGCCCTTGTGCTGCCCGTCTGCGGACAGGCCGGCTATGATGTCGGACACGTGGGTGCCGTGCCCCTGGATATCGATCGGGTCGTCATCCTCGACCGCGGCCGCATTGGGCCACTGCTCGCCGATGAAGTCGTGGCCGTCGATCACCTTCGAGGTCGGGAACAGGCCGTCGCGCGTCGTGTTGCGCGGATCGGTGATCCCGGTGCCGTAGGCGGCTTCATAGGCCGCGTCCGTGCCGGCGCCGCCAAGGTTGTAATGCGTGTAGTCGACGCCGGAGTCGATGACACCGACGGTGACGCCCGCGCCGGTCACGCCCTGCGCCTGCGCGATCGCCGCGCCGATGTACGGCACGGTCTCCGAAAGATCCATGCTGTAGTCGCGCGTCGGACGCACCGACAGCACATCGCGATAGCCCGCGACCGAATGGAGCTGCGCCGCGTCGATGCGCACGATCACCGAGTTGTAGGCCACATGGGTGCGTGCGATCTCGCGGCCACCGAGGGCGAGCAGGCGCGCGAGCATCGCGTCCTGGTTGCGTGCGAGCGTCTGGCCGTAGGCGCGCTGCTGGGTCTTGCTCAGGAGGCCGCCGAGGCGCTTCGCGTTCTGCCCGTTGGCCACCGCGAGCGGCTTGCCTGAGAGCTGCACGATGACATCGACTTCGCCCTTGGCGCCGGAAAGCGCCGGGTCGATCTTGCGCGACATCTGCACCGGCGCGGCGAGCGCGAGCGATGCGGCGCTGGGCAGGGAACGCGGGCTGCCTGCGGGTGCCGCGACTCCGAGCCCCGTGAGCGCCACGGCCGCAGCCGCAGACGCCAATACGGCGAATTGACGTTTCATGGAATCCCCCTGGTTCGTGTGCGCGCCCCGGTGGGCCGGAGCTGCTTGCGGGCGAGCATATCAGGGGCGATGTCAAGGAACCATGCCGCACGGCCGGCTCGTTCCGGCGCAGCGTTAAGTCAAATCGGCAGGCGGCTCACTGGTATCCCTTCGCCTGCAGCGCAAAGAGGTGCGCGTACCGACCGCCGAGCGCCACGAGCCCCGCGTGCGTCCCGCGCTCGACGATGCGGCCCCGGTCGAGCACCGCGATCTGGTCGGCCATGCGCACCGTCGAGAAACGATGCGAGATCAGGATGGTGATGCGGCCGTCGGCGAGGCGGCGGAAATGTTCGAAGACATCCGCCTCGGCCTGCGCATCCATCGCGGCCGTCGGCTCGTCGAGCACGAGGATGTCGGCGCGCACGCGCATGAAGGCGCGCGACAGGGCGATCTTCTGCCATTGGCCGCCAGACAGCTCGCGCCCCTCGCGAAACCACTTGCCGAGCTGCGTGCGATAACCGCCCGGCAGGCCGCCGATGAACTCGTGCGCCTGGCCGCGCTCCGCGGCCGCGCGCCAACGGGACTCGTCCTCGAAATAGGGCTCGTCACCCGCCCCGATGTTCTCGCCCACCTGCATCTGGTAGCGCGCGAAGTCCTGGAAGATGACGCCGACGCGCTCGCGCAGCACACCGGCATCCCAGGCTTCGAGATCGAGGCCGTCGAGAAGGATGCGGCCACCCGTCGGCCGGTAGAGGCGCGTCAGCAGCTTGATGAGCGTGGTCTTGCCCGAACCGTTCTCGCCAACGAGGGCCAGGCTGGCGCCGGGCGGCAGGTGCAGGTCGATGTGGGCCAGGGCCGGTTCGGCCGCGCCGGGATACTGGAACGACACGTCCTCGAAGCGCACGCCATCCTCGGGCTTCGGGCCCCGCAGGATCGAGCCGCGCGGCGGCGGAACCGGCGTTTCAAGGTACTCGTAGAGCGTGGAGAGATAGAGGTTGTCCTCGTACATGCCGCCGATTGCCGCGAGGCTCGCGGACACCGCGGCCTGCCCCTGCCGAAAGAGCATCAGGTACATCGTCATTTCGCCGAGCGTGATGACGCCCTGCACGGCCTCGATGGCGATCCATGCATAGGCGCCATACAAGGTGACCGTCGCGATGAGCCCGAGCGCGAGGCCCCAGGCATCGCGCCGCACCGTGAGCGACCGGTCCTCGTGGTAGAGCCGGCGGAAGATGTCGCGGTAGCGCTGCAGGAAACGCGCGCCGAGCCCGAAGAGCTTGACCTCCTTGGCGTGGTCCTCGCGCGCCAGCACCGTCTCGAGGTACATCTGCATGCGCGTTTCGGGCGAGCGCCAGCGAAAGAGCCGAAACGCGTCGCCCGAGAACTTGGCCTCGGCGAGGAAGGCCGGCAGCCCGGCCACGATCAATACGGCCACCGCCCACGGCGAGAAATGCGCCAGCAGCACCGCGAAGCTGGCGATCGACACCGCATTCTGTGCGAGGCCGAAGGTGCGCATCACGAGCGACAGCGGCCGGCTCGAGGCTTCACGCCGCGCGCGCGTCAGCTTGTCGTAGAAATCGGCGTCCTCGAAGTGCGCGAGCTCGAGCGTCAGCGCCTTCTCGAGGATCATGACATTCACGCGCTGGCCGAGCTGCGCGCGCAGCAACGACTGGCACAACGACAACAGGCGCTGCGCGGCGGCGAGCGCCGCCACCAACAGCCCCTCCACGACCACGAGGCGCAACGCGGCCGCCGGATCGTGCGTCGAGGCGACGGCGTTCACGACGGCATCCACGATTCGCGCACCGACCCAGGCGATGGCAGCGGGCAGCACACCGGCCGCGGCCGTGAGCGCGGCGATCGAGAGTGTCAGGCGCGGGTTCGTCGTCCAGACGAGCGAGACGGCGCGGCGGCTGTAGCCGAAAACGCCGAAAAATCCGGACCTGTCATTCACATCGGGCATCGCGCGCAGTGTGACGCAAACGGCTACCCTTGGCTGCGTGAATCGCGCCGCCCTCCTCCTCGTCCTCTGCGGGTTGTTCGCAGCGCCCCTGCCGGCGCAGGGAGTTACCCAGTCCGAGCGGGAGTTCGCGAATTACTCCTTCGCGCACGAACTCGGCTCGGGGCTCTACGAATCGGGTGGGCGGGTCATGCAGATCTACCGCCTGCCATTCGCCTGGCGTTACCGCGAGGCGAGCGCCGACGGGCCCGGCATCACCCTGCTGCTGCCCGCCACGCTCGGGTTCTTCGATTTCGATCCCACGGGCCTCGTGCAGCACGGCCTGCCCGACGGCATCGATTCCTTCAGCTTCGTGCCGGGCATCGGCCTCGACATCCCGCGTGGCGCCTGGCACGTGATGCCCTTTGCGAAGGTCGGCGTGGCCATCGCCGATCACGCCGACGTGAGCGGCACCCTCTACAGCGTCGGTGCCTACAATGAGTCCGTGCGGCAATTCGCCGGCTGGCATGCGCGCCTGCGCAGCGACGGCCTCTACTCCGGCGTGAACCATCGTGGCAGCCTGCCGAGCGACGATTTCCTGCGCTGGCGCAACGCCGCCGAAGCGGCCCGGGGCCTCGACCTGCGGATGGGCGCGCGGGAACTCGAAGGCGGAGTGTTCGCCGTCCTCGATTGGTACCTCGACCCGCCCACCGGGCCGGTCACCGGCATCGACATACCCGCCGTGCAGTTCGAGGCCGGCGTGATGCTCGGCACGCTTCCTGAGCTCAAGTGGCGGCGTCTGCCGATTCCGCGCATCGGCCTCAGCTATCGCTTCGCGGGCGAACTGTCCGCCTGGCGCCTGGTGCTCGGCGCGCCCTTCTGACCGGTTCCGTCGTCACCGGGCGACAGTTTTCGCACCGGGCCGGGTCGGTCCATGATCCCGCCGGTTCATATGTCAAACCTCGAGGGACCCGTGGCCAACGCGCGCGGTACATTGCCCGGATGACTGACCAGCCCACGCAACCGGGCCGCTGGCGCTCGAGCATTGCGACCCGACTCGCGCTCGGCTTCGGCGCGATCGCGCTCGTGCTGCTCGCCGGCAACTGGTACGCGGCGCGCAGCGCGAAGTTCGCGATCGACACGCTGCACGACACCGCCGCCGAGCGCATTCCGTTTGCGCGCGCCGCGGCCGGCATCACCGACCAGTTGCTCGCCTACGATCGTGCCGTCCTCGACCAGTTGCGGGCCAACGATGCGACGACGCGCGAGGCGACGGCCGAGGCCGAGCGTCGCCTCGGCGCGGCGATTGCGGCCTACGTCGCGCAGCGACCCGCGGATGCGGCGCTTGGCGACCGGCTGCTCGGCGAGTTGCGCAGCCACGTCGACCTGGGCAGCCAACTGACGGACGCCGCGCGCGCACGCGAGGCCGCGCTGAACCGCTACACGCAGGTGCTCGATGCGCTCGCGCGGCGCGTCTCGACCACCTGGGATGCCAATGCACGCCTCGAGGTCGCGGGCAGCGCACGCCGCTCGTTCGCCGAACTCGAACTCGCCGCCGGCCACCTGCGCACCGCCTTCAACGGCTACCTCATCAATGGCAGCGCGGAGTCCGTCGCGGGCGTGCGTCGCGCGCAACGGGCATTGAAGGGCACGCTCGATGGGCATCGCGCCGAACTCAGCGACTCGCCGGGGCGGGCCTGGGTCGACCTGATGGACGAGGATCTCGCGGCGACCTCGCGCCTGCTGGCGGAAGTGGCGGCCTTCGACGAACGGATCGGCACGATCCGCGCCGCATTTGCCGCATCAAGCGCCGCGGTGCCGACCCGCCTGAACGAGCGCATCGCGATGCCGGCGAGCGCGGCCGTCGCCGACTCGGCGGGCGCCGCGGCACAGGCGACGCACGAGGCGCGCGAGGCCTATTTCAACATTACCTTCGTCGTCATCGCGCTTACGCTGCTCGTCTCGCTGCTCGCCACGTTGTCCGTCACGGCGCCCGTGCGACGCCTGATCCGTGCCACGCGCTCGCTCGCGCGCGGTGCCTGGCGTACGCGCGCCCCGCGCGGCGGCCCGCGCGAGCTCGACGAGCTCGCCGGCGCGTTCAATTCCATGGCGGCGCAGCTGTCGCAGGCAAACGCCACGGTGGCGCAGCACCAGCTCGAGCTCGAGGACCGCGTGCGGGCGCGCACGCGCAAGCTGTCCTTCCTCGCGCACCACGACACGCTCACCGGTTTGCCGAACCGCCGCTACGGCTTCACCCACCTGCGTCGGCTCACGCGCCGCGCGCTCGCGCAGGGCGAGACCGTCGGCATGCTCGCCCTCGATGTCGACAACTTCAAGGCGATCAACGACCACCTCGGCCACAGCCTCGGCGACGAACTGCTGCGTGCCATCGCCGATCGCCTGCGCCAGGCCGCCGGCGAGCGCAACTTCGCGGCCCGCCTCGGGGGCGACGAGTTCATCGTGCTCGTGGAACGTGCCGGGGACATCGCGCAGCTCGAGCAGTTGGCCAACGAGGTCGTCGCTGCTTTCCGCAGGCCACTGGCCCTGGCCGGTCGCGAACTCCTGGTCAGCGTGAGCGTCGGGGTGGCCGCACTGCCGCTGCACGCGGGCGATGCCGCCGCACTCGCGCGGGCGGCCGACGCCGCCCTGTTCCGCGCGAAGTCCCAGGGCCGCAACCGCGTGGGCCTCTTTTCGCCGGAACTGCTCGAAGGCACGGCCGCGCGGTTTCGCATGGAACAGGCGTTGCGCCGCGCGATCGAGACGCGCGAGCTGTTGCTCGTGTTCCAGCCACAGGTGGCGATCGAGGACGGTTCGACGACCTGCGTCGAAGCGCTGGTGCGCTGGCGGCGCAGCGACGGCAGCCTGGTGCCCGCGGCCGAGTTCATCGCGATCGCCGAGCAGTCCGGCCTGATCATCGCGCTCGGCGACTGGGTGCTGGAGAAGGCCGTGGCCACCGCACAGGAATGGCGTGCCGCCGGTGTCCGGCATCCGCGCATCGCGATCAACGTCTCGATGCCGCAGCTGCTCGACCGGAATTTCGTCGAGCGCGCGGGCCAGCTGCTCGCCCGCCACGGGCTGCCACCGGATACGCTCGAGCTCGAGCTGACCGAAACCGCCTTCCAGACGGGCGCCGCGACCATCGAGGCGCTGCAACGGGCGCGCGAGCTCGGCCTGCCGATCGCGCTCGATGACTTCGGCACCGGCTACTCGTCGCTCAACTCGCTGACCCACCTGCCCCTGAAGCGCGTCAAGCTCGATCGCAGCCTGATCGCCGACCTCGACACCAACATGCGGTCGGCCGCGATCGCGCGCGCCATCGTTTCCGTGTGCCACAGCCTCGGGCTCGAAGTCACGGTGGAAGGCGTCGAGCGGATCGAACAATTGCGCCTGCTCGCGCGCACCGGACCGATCGCCGTGCAAGGCCACCTGCTCTCGATGCCGATCGCGGGCGACGCCGTGCCCGCCTTCGCGCACGACAGCCGCGCACGTCTCGGCATGCTGCTCGCCGGCAGCGCGCGGGAGGGGGACCGCGAGGCCGTCGTGCCCTTCCGGCCGCGCAACTGACGCCGCGGCGAAAATTGGTAGCATGTCGTTTCCATCCGGCGAGGGCGGCGTGCAACATGAGCAGGGGATACCGGACGAGCGTGTTCCGATCGACCGCGCTGGCCGCACTGGCCGCCAGCTTCGTGGCGCCGGCCATGGCCGCTCCGCCACGCAGCATGGGGGAGTTGCTCGCGGGCTCGGCGCCCTCCGACTGGCGCACTCCCGACCCGCAGGACACGCTGTACCTCGATCTCGAGTCGGGACGCGTGGTCATCGAACTCGCGCCCGGGTTCGCGCCGCATCATGTCGCGGCGATTCGCGCACTCGCCCGCAGCCATTTCTACGACGGCCAGAAGATCACGCGCGTGCAGGACAACTTCGTCGTGCAGTGGGGCGATCCGGCGGCCAAGGGCGTGAAAGTCCCGACGCTGGCCGCGGAGTTCGCCCGGGCGACGACGCCAGAGTTGCCTTTCACGGCGCTACCGGACCGCGACGGCTACGCGCCCGTCGTCGGCTTCACGCATGGACTGCCCGCGGCACGCGATCCCGCCGACCGGACGACCTGGCTCACCCATTGCTATGGCACGCTCGCGGTCGGCCGCGACGTGGCCGCGGACTCGGGCAGCGGTGCGGAGCTCTATGTGGTGATCGGCCACGCGCCGCGCCAGCTCGATCGCAACGCCACCGTGGCCGGGCGCGTGCTGTCCGGCATGGAACGGCTGGCCGCCCTGCCGCGCGGCACGGGAGCGATGGGGTTCTACGAGCAGGCCACCGAAGGCGCGACGATCCGCAGCCTGCGTGTCGCAGCGGATGTCCCCGCCACCGACCGCACGGCACTCGAGGTGCTGCGCACCGATACACCGCTCTTCGGCCAGCTCGTCGAGCTGCGGCGCAACCGCAGCGACGAGTGGTACAAGCGGCCCGCGGGCTACATCGATATCTGCAGCGTGCCGCTGCCCGTCAGGATGGCGGAGCGGGGAGCCAATTGAACCCGGGGTGGCAGTGCGCTACTTGCTGACCAGGACCTTCTTCACCCAGCCGCTGCCCTTGCCCGACTCGATCTTCACGAAGCCGTTTTCCTCAGTGCCCATGTAGATGAGCTCGTCGCCCTTCGTGAGCGTGGCCACGACCTTGCCCGACTCGCCGGCGCTGCCCATGAGCTTCACGCCCGCAATCTTCGGGAACAGCACGTCGCCCTCGTTGTAGATGGCGCCCGCCTTCGTCTTGCCTCCCGAAGCCGCCTCCTGCGCCAGCGTGCCGACATTGCGCTGCAGGTTGGGGTCGTTGCGGATCACGCCCACGATGTTGTTGTAATTGTCGGCGAACGAAGCCGCGATGATCTTGCCTTCATTCGTGTTGCCGTAGCCACCGATCGCGCCGCCGCCGCCGCCGCCGAACAGCGCCGCGCCGAGCGCAAGGTCCGCCTTCTTGGAGCTGCCTTCCGCCGACGCCACCTGCACGCCGGAGCGCGCATCCGCCACCAGCATGCTCGTCTGCGCTTCCTTGAACTTGAGGCCGCCCACCACGGCGCCGAGCAAGCGCCCACCGCCGCCGAACAGGCCACCGAGCCCCGCGCCGACACCGCCGGCGTTGTTCTCGCTGAAGACCACGGCGGGCGTCAGGATGAAGTCCGCCGCGACCATCTGGCCGCCGCCGACATTGGAACCCCCGCGCAGTTCGCCGCCGCCGGCGAGCGCCCGCTCCTGCATCATGTTCTGCATGCCCTGGCCGCGCTCGACGACGATGAAGCAATTCGACTGCTGGATCATCATGCGGATCAGGCCGACGGGCGATTGCAGGTTGTAGCGCGACAGTGCGCTCATCACGTAGTCCTGCGGCTCCACGACGGCGACCGCGCCCATGGGCTTGTCGCACCTCTGGAGGTCGCTGGCCGCGCCCTGGGCACCTTGCGTGCCGGCCGCGCCCTGGACATCGGAGCCGCCCTTGCCCTTCTTGATGCTGAGGGGGTTATCGGCCTCGGCGGCTGTCGCGAGGAGCATCCCCGCCAGGAGAACCGAAACCAAGCGAAACGCGGTTGAACGCGAAACCATGGAAATCTCCCTTTCCCTTGTCGGCTTGCGCCGAATATACGCCCAGCGGCGAGCCGGCCGCCATTACGGCGAGGCGGGCACCATCGGCTCGGCGCTCAGGACGCGGCGGCGGCGCCGTACCGGGTGGGGCCGCGGCCGGCAGGCCGCATGGGGATTTCGTCGTACCCGTGCTGGGGGCGATGAGGGCCCGGCCCGAAGCGCTCCCTGGTCCGCCCCTGCTCCATCCTGGGCCGTATTCCGCGCGCGAGCCCGATGACCATCAGGCGCAGGTCGTGCAGGGACCCGAGACCGTTGCAGCTATCGGGTGCATGGCGTTCGAACGGACTGACGGGAAGTTCCGCTCGCCGGCGCGACTTGCCGAGCCGACGCAATTCGGAGATGTCTGCTTCACCGGGCCTTTCATTGTTCGCCTGTTTTCGCGCAGGCCAAACGCAAGGCGGCGGAGGCGGTGTCGGCAGCCTCTTTAGGGGGATGCCCTGAGACCGGACTCCTGGCCCATGTCCGGAAAATCGCGGAGAGCTGGCGCGCCCGAGAGGACAAACTTCGAACTTTTTACTGGATGAGCTGGTTGACTGGAATGCCCGTCTTGAACGCTGCTTCCAGGCTCCATTAGCCAAGAAAGCGGGCTTGCAGTTCAACCATGAGGGCGTATAATTAAATACCTGTTATTAACAGTTAGTGGATATCCGCCATGCCTACTAGCGTAGCTCTCGGTAATCACTTCGAGGAGTTCATCAAGGAACAGCTTGAGTCAGGGCGTTTCAACAACGTCAGCGAGGTCGTGCGCGCGGGGTTAAGGTTGCTTGAGGACGAGGAAAAGCTGCGTCAGATTCGTCACGCGGAGCTCAAGACTGCAATTCAAGAAGGGATCGACAGCGAAGACGCCGGCACGATTGAAGAAGTCATAGCCAGAAACCGTGCGCGGCGGCAGGCACGGGCGGCGCAGAACAAGTAATGCGCGTCCGGCTGTCGCGTCGGGCGGAGACGGATCTCATCGAGATAACGGACTTCATCGCTCTCGATAACCCCGAACGCGCCAGTGAGTTTGAAGACGAACTGCTTGAACACGCGCACAAGATTGCCCAGGCGCCGCTCGGCTACGTCGAACGGCCAGAGCTGAAGAAGGGAATTCGGTCCTGCGCTCACGGCGCCTACGTCATTTTCTTTACGGTCGATGATCAGGGTGTACGTATCGAACGTATCCTGCATGGTGCGCGCGATCTGGGACCGCTACTGAACCAGTAAACAGGTTGCAGAAGCGGGCCACGTGGCGCAAGGCGCGTGAACCCGCCAGCTCATTAGGCAAGTGGCTCAGCCTGCAGCCAGATTCGCTGAGCAACAGCGCGGGTGCTGCAACGCAGCCTAGAATCAGTCTCAGAACCAAAGCCGGATGGCTGAAACCCGTGCAAGTAGGGGCGGATCGCGAGAGCCCCAGAGCGTCCGCCCGGCAAGGGCCGGACCACGTGACTTATTGATCTTCAAGGAATTTCAACCATTGTAAATGCTTTCGTATGTAGAGCATCTTGGGGGCTGTCAGCCGATGGACTGCGGCGAGCTAATCGGAATCATCAGCGAGCGTCCGCGCAATTTCGCGTGGCTACTGGGCGCAGGCGCTTCGCGCTCGGCAGGACTTCCGACCGCGACAGACATCCTGTGGGACTTGAAACGGCGCTACTACTGCCGCGAGGAGAATCAGGAGATTTCGCAGCAGGACGTTCAGAACGATGCGGTGCGCGAGAAGATTCAGTCGTTCATGGCGTCCAAGGGGTTTCCCCCGGCCTGGGCGGAGAACGAATACTCGTCCTACTTCGAGAAGATATTCGGCGACGACCGCGAACGGCAGAGCGCCTATCTTCAAAAGATTCTCGCCGAAGACCGCGTATCGCTTTCCGTCGGGAACCGCGCGCTCGGGGCGCTTGTCGCCATGGGCGAGGCACGCGCCGTGTTCACGACCAATTTCGACACCGTGCTGGAGAAGGCGGTGGCGGAAGTGTCCGGACGTTCGCTGGCCGCGTTTCACATCGAAGGCTCCTATGCCGCGAACGATGCGCTGAGCAACGAGCAGTATCCTATTTACTGCAAGCTGCACGGCGACTTCCGCTATCAAAGCATTAAGAACCTCTCGGCCGATCTGAAAGCGCAGGATACGGAACTCGGCAAGTGCCTTGTGAACGCCTGCAACAGGTTCGGCCTGATCGTCACGGGATATAGCGGGCGCGACGCGAGCGTAATGGCCCTGCTGAACGCGATCTTGCAGACATCGAACCCGTTCCCCCACGGCCTCTACTGGACGGGCCTCAAACATTCCGGGATTCCGCCCGCCGTGGAGCAGCTCTTCGAGGCCGCCAGGAAGCGCGGCGTCAGGACGGAATACGTTGTCATCGAAACCTTCGATGCCTTTCTCCTGCGCCTATGGCGGAACATTCAGAACAAGCCGCAGGACATCGACGCGAAGGTTCGCAAATCCGTACTCACGGACGTAAGCATCCCCGTGCCGGGGCCAGGCAATTCCGGCGCGATCATCCGCATCAACGCGCTCCCCTTCGAGCCGCCCGGCAAATGCCTTTCGGTAAAACTCAAGCAGCCGCCGGATTGGGCGGCATTGCAGGCGGCGGAGCGCTCCAGCGGCGATGAACTGATCTTCGGGAAAGCGGATTCGGTCTGGATGTGGGGCGGGCGGAAGAAAGCGGAAGAATCCTTCGGCTCCGCCTTGGTGAGCATCGAGCCACTGGACATATCGGAATATGTCGCCAATCCGCGCGATCACCTGTACGCGAAGACCTTCGTTGAAAAGGCGCTGGGCCGGGCGCTCGCGCGCGGCAAGCCGCTTCTGGTCAGAACCAACCATCACCGGACGTTCCTGATTGCGGACAGGATAGCGGAGGATCAGACGGCCCTCGACCCGGTATCGCGCGTCACCGGCAATCTGCACGGAACCATCAGAGGCGTCTTCACGGAAAGGACTCCCGAGCGCCCGGCGGAACAGGTCTGCTTCGCGGAAGCGGTGCAGGTTTCGATAGAGGAAAAGAACGGGCGGATTTGGTTGGTGGTAGACCCGGATATCTGGATTTGGCCCAAGACCGCCCGCCCACTCGTCGCTGATTTTCTGGAGCGGCGTCGCAAAGACCGATTCAACGAGAAGGCCGATCATCTTCTATCCGCGTGGTGCCAGGTCGTACTCGGGACGGCGGATCGCAACAGCACGGTCGTCCTGTCGCCGTTCGCTTCCGGCGATGCGGATGAAAACCCGGTGTTCACAATCGGCACGCGCACCGCTTACGCAAGGACGCTGCAAGGATGACGCTGACGAGCGAGTTTCCCGGCTATACGAGCCTGCCCGAACCGGAGTTGATGTTCGGGAACAAGAAGAGGCACAAGCATCCGCTGATGGGGCTGATCGAGTACGGCCCGTACAGCGCGAAGCTCGGTGTTCCGACTGTGCTGCGCCTCGCGCTGATCGCGCCCAAGGCAAATGTGAAGGTACTGGAATCGCTGGCCCATGAGCTGACGAAGACGGCGACGTCGAAAGAGGCGAAGAACTACTACCCGGACTATCCCGGCTTCGAGGCTCTGTTCCGCATCCCGGTGAAGAAGCCAGACCCAGATCTAGTGCTGCATCTTCCTGAAAATCTCGGCGAGCACGCCGCACGCGGCGAGAAGATTCCGCTCGCCCGCGGTATTCTCCAAACCATCGGCCAACTCCGGCCCCTGCGAACGCGGTTCGATGTCGCCTTGCTGTATCTGCCCGAAACCTGGGCCGCCTGCTTCGCGGGCGAGAATTTCGATTTCCACGACTACCTGAAAGCGTTCACGGCCCCGTTCGGCATCCCTCTGCAACTCATCCGCCAGCAGAGCATGGAGCGTTCGTGCCGCGCCAACGTCATGTGGGGGTTGAGCGTCGCGCTGCACGCGAAGGCGAACGGGATACCCTGGAAGCTAACGGGCCTCAACGAGAACGAGGCGTATATCGGCATCGGCTATGCGATCAAGTCGGATAACCAGGGCAACGAGTACAGCACGTGTTGCAGCCAGGTCTTCGACCCCGACGGTATGGGGTTTCAGTTCGTGGCCTACGATGCGAAGGAGTTCACGCAGGATCGCGCAAAGAACCCGTATCTCTCCTATTACGAAATGCAATCGGTTCTCTCGCGCAGCTTGGAGATATATCAAAGCGGCCATGTCGGTCGCTCACCCTCGAAGATCACCATTCACAAGAACACAGAATTCAAGGAAGAGGAGATTCTGGGCGCGCTCGACAGCTTCAACGGTTCAACCGAAATCGAACTGGTGCAGATCGTCAAGGAGACGGACTGGAAGGGCTTGCGCTACGGCACGGGCAACCCGCCCAAACCCTACAACTACCCGGTATCGCGGGGAACGTATATCCCGGTGGATTCAAACGAGGCACTGCTCTGGACGCAAGGCAGCGTGCAGGGCGTGCATACGGGAAACCGCAACTACAACGTCTACAAGGAAGGCTTCCTCAAGCCCACGCCCTCGCCGATCCTCGTCCGCCGTTTCAGCGGCGCGGGCGGCTGGCATGAAACCTGCGCCGGAATCCTTGCGCTGACGAAGATGGACTGGAACAACAACACGCTCTACAAGAAGCTGCCAGTCACGCTGGTCTACTCAAGCCGCTTCGCCAAGATCGTTCAGCAGAATCCGGACATGGTGGATAGCATCTACGATTTCCGAAGTTTTATGTAGCTCTCCGGTGCGTTCGGCAGGGCCTTCGTTGGCTATTCCGGTGCGACGCGAAAGACCCGCGGGCGCCCAAAGCATTCAGAACGGAATGTCATCGTCGAATTGGTCCTCGGGATTTGGCTCCGCTGGCAGTTCCTCTTCAGGTGCGGCTCCGACCTCCGGGACAATGACGCTGAACTTGCGTGTATCGCTCTTCGGCTTCCTGTGATCCTCCAGTTCCCTCACGTTGAGCTTCATGGGCATCTGCGTCGCAACGCCGCTGAAAATGCAAGTGCCCGTCGGGAGCGTCGGGATAGAATCCTGCATCACGCGGTCGATATACGAAACGGCGCTCGCAATCGTCTTGAGGTCGCCGTCGTTAATCAGCCTGTGTATGAAGTAGTTGTGCGCCTGTGAGGTGATCGTCGGGGAAATATCGTTCGGGCGCTGGCTGGCGATGGTCACGAACACGCCGAACTTCCGGCCTTCCTTGATGATCTCCTCGAACGTCTCCAGCCGGTAGTCCTTCCAGCTCTCGGCTTCGCGGAAGGACTCGTCGGAAAGAATGTTGTGTGCCTCATCAATGATGATGGTCAGGGACTTGTCATCCCCGAGCTTCTTGTGGTCATCGTACAGGCGCTTGGCAAGAAGCAGCGGCAGGGTCTTCTTCATGCCGATGTTCACGCGGGAAAGACTCACGACGACGACATTACTCTCCCAGAAATCGGCGTTGCCATCGAGGTCGAAGAGCTTGTCGATGTCGTTCTTCTTCGCCTTCAAGCGGTTGATGACTGGCGCGATATGATCGTTCTGCGAGCGGTTCGCCAGAACGTCGTAGATGAGCTGAATGTAGAGGAACGTGATAACGCGCGAGAGCAAGCTCTCTTCGAGATTGTAGCACTCGACATGCCGATACAGGATCGTGTCCGGTATCCGGTTCGGACTCGACGCCAGATAGGTATTCGGCTTGAGCATGAACTCCGAATGCGTGTTGTTCCACTCGATGTCGCCGTTGATATTCACATCCTCGCCGTCGTCGTTCTGAGCTGGAAGAATCTCCTCAAAGTAGTCGAGCAGCAGCGTCGCGCGGACCTTATCGCTCATCTGAAGAACGTTCGTGGCGCATTGGCGCAGGATGTTCCTGATATGCGTTTCCGCCTCGTCGGCGGTGGCGTTCTCGAAGATGCGGTTGTAGAACCCGATAGCCCGCCTCAGAAACGGCTTCTGCGTCTTCTCCGTCGCATCCGCCAGGATCGGAAGCACATCAAGGTCAAGGAGCGCCTCTTCGTCCAGCGGAAGCCTGTCACCCGCATCGCGGGTTGAAAGGCTGTAGACCTTCTTGCCCGGCCAGATGCAGTCGGTCCGCGTGTATTCGCCGTTGAAGTCGAAGATCACGAACCGGGTGTTCTCGCGGAACGCTTGTTCGTTCCGGTCCGCCAGAACCCCGATCAGCTCCTGGTACAGGGATGCCAGCGTGTTCGATTTGCCACTGCCGGTATTGCCAAAGATGGCGATATGGCTGTTGAACAAACCGTCTATCGGAAACTCGACTGGGATCTCATCGCCGTAGATGCTGGCAACGGACACTGTGGGGGAGGAATCAACGGACAGGTTGTGGACGCGCGCGATTTTGTCGCGCGTGACGATGTACGCCTCGTTTCCGAGCAGAGGCAGTTCCTTCGTTCCTCCCGTGAAACGGCCCTTTTCGTCGACATACCCCGCCAGGGCAACGGTGAGGATGCGCCGAGTCCGGTTGACAAGTTCGAGTTTGCTGCCGCCTGCGGGCACGCGATCTTCCTCGATTTTCTCACCCTCGACGCGGCCGATGAGACTGAGAAAGCCTTTGCGGATTTCGACGAAACTGTTGACGGAGATGTTCTTGAGAATATCGCCGTCGAGAAAGAGGTCTGTCAGATTCTTGTTCTTATCGACGAGGATATAGACCTTGCGGCCCTCGACGGCGCAAACCTCGCCGACGCGCAGAACGGCATCCTGAATGAGACGGTCGGCGCTCATTTTCCGGCCCAAGGCTCCGGCAGACAACTCCGCAAGAGGTCGTTGAACACGGGAAAGTCGATCTGCGCGTTCTCATCGGGGGCGATGACATCGACATTGTTGTAGCCGTCGAAGCGGGTTTCAAATGCCTGCCTGTCGGCGTCGTTGAAAGCGAACGCGATCAGCTTGAGCGTCGGGTTCTTCAGTGCCCGCTTCGTGATCTTGAGGATGTGGTCATCGCCGAATGAGAATCCGAAAGCGATGAGAAGAGCGTTCTCGCGGTCCAGCTCGTTCGCATAAATCCTGAGCAGTTCGTAATAAGTGCTGTCCATCAGAGTCGTGCGGAACTTCGTCGTCTGCGGCAGTACGACAGCATAGGACTCTACGAACGTCTTCACCTGCTCCGGCGTTCGTTCCTCCGGCAGCAGGGTCTTGGGTTGCACGGCGAAGAGGATGTTCTCGCCGTCCTTCTTCCAGGAGAGCGAGCCGTGCAGCTTGACGAGGTTGATGCAGGGAATATCGACCTTGTAGCTGTAGAGGTTGCCCGTGTTCGATGTGGTCGTGAAGAAGCTACGGGAAGCGTATTCCATGCGACCGTCGAGGCTCGGCACCCGAACGAAGCCGTCATTGAGCCGCAATGCCGGGTAGCTGAGGGAAGCCTTCTCGACAAAAAGATCGTAGTTGGTCGAAAAGACCGTTGCCTGCTTGGGCAGCAGATTGGTCCTGCGCTCGGTAAGGATGGTCTCGATGATGCCGATGCAGTCGGCGTAGTTCTTGACGGTCTGCGTATTCTCCGCATTGGCGGCCCCGGCGATCAGGTCGTTGGTCGGCCGCTGAACGCCCGCAAGGAAGGCGTACAGACGCGCCCGCGCTTCCTGCTCCTGGCCCGTATCAAACAGGTTGGCGATCTCCTGCTCGACCGATCCGGCAACGGGAACAGCCGGGAACGACGCGCCTGCGCCGATCAGGTAGTTGATATGCGCGGATTGCAGGCAGCGCGTCAGCGCCTGCTTGATGCCGCCATTCTCAGTCGTCAAGGTAAAGACGCGGGCCATCATGTCACTCCAAAGTGAGAGCGGGCGGCCCTGTTCGCTGTTGTTACGCGGATAGCAGACTTCATCGTATCGGGTTCGGTCACAGCTCCCCCTTGAACGCCTTGTCGAGAATGGCCGGGAGCATGGCGCCCAGCTCGGCGGCAGTTTCGGCTTGGATGGCGATGATTGACGAAGAGCGAGAAACGCATTCCCTAATGGCCGCCTGTGCCTCACGGCTGGGGCAAGGCATTTTGAGATTCAGAAAATCCTTGGGATTGATCCGACGCCTCCGAACATTAGTGCCACCGCTCTGGCCGGATAATGTCGGCCAAACCTCTGGCGACCGGAAATGGGTATCCATTACCTCGGGAAGCATGATCTGCTCGTCGATCTCGAAGACAGGGAACTCGGTCGAGACAACGAGGCCATCACAGTTTGGCGGAACGACACCGAGCGCGCCCTCCCAAGCCATGAGCTTCGGGTAAGTGAAATTGCCGACTCGTAGTCGGGTCAGTTTTGGATAAGCAAACTCACTTCCGAGCTTGCGCTGGCCTCGAAAGACACCTCTACCGAAGGAGTAAACGCCTGCGAAGTGGTACTCCGTCAGCGGATCAACAGTGACGTCCGGGGGGCGAAGAGTGGCGAAGTCGCCGATTCTGATAGTGCTCTTCGACTTGCTATGACTCAGCAAAGCGCGAGGGAGCGTCACGACCTCTTCTTCGGCTGCCCGCCTCAGCGTCCCCGCTTCTTCGAGTTTCGCGGCCAGTTCGTCGATGCGCGCAACGATGCGGCGCTGCTCGTCGAGCGGCGGGAGAGGGATTTTGTACCCGAGCACGTCCGCCGGACGTATGGCCGCATAGTTCGTTGATCCCTGCGCTTCGACCTGTTGACGGAATGTCGGTGTCTTGATGAACCACCCGAGGAACCTGTTGTCGATGCGGTCAGGATTGTGACCAAAGAGGAAATAGTGGCTGCTGACGACGGAGCCATCCAAGTCGGCAGGGACGATACCGAATCCGCCGACCTTGGCATCAATTTCGGCGACCAGAAACTCGCCTGCGCGGGCGACTTGCTGCTTCTTCGTCTTGATTAGCGCACCGGGCACGGCATCGCGCAGAACGACACCTTGCGCATGAAGCTGCACCCGAGGACGGCGGTAGGTTTCAAGATCACTAATGACGATGAACTCTTTGCGATGGTTAACAACCTCGCCTAGTGCAACGCTGGGCCATGCGACAGCACTCATGCGCTGGCCCCCAGTGCGGCTTTTATTTCGCGCATCAGCTCGGCGATCCGCAGTTCCTTCTTGAGAATGTCGTCGACAAGCTGCTCCGGCGGCAGGTGCTCAAAGTCAATCTTCCCGCGCGGGTTCTTGCGATCGAGATTACAGTTCGCCTCCAGCAGCTCCTTGGCCGAAACCTTCCATGCCTGGTCATTCTCTTTACGCTTGCTCCACCACGCGATGCAGTCTTTGAATTCCTCGAACTGCAGGGGCTGAGTCTTGGTGTAATTCTTCCGGCCATCTGGCAAGGGTTGCTCGTAATACCAGACTTCTTTCGTCGGCCCGGAGCGGTCGAAGAACAGGATATTCGTCGGAATGCTCGTATACGGCGCGAACACGCCGTTCGGCAGCCGCACGACGGTATGAAGGTTGAAGTCCTTGAGCAGCTCTTCCTTGATGCGGGCGCAAACGCCATCGCCAAATAGCGTGCCGTTCGGCACGACGACGGCGGCGCGGGCCGGGCGGCCTACGCCGGTCGGCTGGCGCTTGAGTTTGCGCATGATGAGTTGCAGGAACAGCAGCGCGGTTTCCGCCGTCTGGCGATCCTCAGGGAAGTTGCCCTGGATTCCTTTCTCCTCCTCGCCGCCGAAGGGCGGGTTGGTGAGAATCACGTCCACCCGTTCCTTCTCGCCGATTTCCGAGAGCTTGAAACGCAGTGCGTTGCCGGGGTCGATCTGCGGCGCGTCGAGTCCGTGCAGCAGCAGGTTCATCTGGCAGAGAAGATAGGGAAGCGATTTCGGCTCGCAGCCCGTGATGGTCCTGGTCTGTAGTTTTCTGCGGTCGGCGACGGTCTTGACTTGCTTCTCAAGGTGGCTGAACGCCTCCACCAGAAAGCCGCCGGTGCCGCTGGCGGGATCGAGGACGGTTTCGCCAAGGCGCGGGTCGGTTACTTCCACCATGAAGCGCACGACGGCGCGCGGCGTGTAGAACTCGCCGGAGTCGCCTGCCGCGTCGCGCATTTCGCGGAGCATGGATTCGTAGAGCGCGCCCAGCGTGTGCAGTTCGTCGGACGACGTAAAGTGAATCCCGCCGACCTTGTTCACAATGTCGCGCAGCAGATAACCGCTCTTCATGCGGTTATCGACGCCCTTGAACACGGTGGCGATCACGTCGCGGCGGTTGTCGCCGTTGGAGCTTGAAAGCCCGCGCAAGTACGCGAACAGGCCCGGCCCCTTCTTGCCGTCGGACCTCACGGCTTCATCGTTGTTGATGAAGGCGAGAAGCTCGTCGCCGGTGATGCCTTGGGGGTCAGCGGCCCAGTCGCGCCAACGATAGGGCTTGTCGATGGCGGGCTTGAACTTCTCGCCCGCGAGCTTGACCTCTTCCTCACGCTGCTGTTCGAGGTCGTCGAGAAACTTGAGGAACATGATCCAGGTGAGGAGCGGCAGACGGTCGAGGTCGCCGTTCAATCCCTTATCCTTGCGCATGATGTCACGGGCGCTCTTGAGCAGGCTCCCGAGCATCTGCGAGGTCGTCATCGGGGCGGCGGCTTTGCCGCTCTTCTTAGCTCTGGCCATAGAGGAGTCCTTGCAGGTCGTTTACGGCTTGCCGGAGTTGTTCCGCGCCACCGAAGAGCTTGATGATTTCGGCGGGCTGGCCGTGGGTTGAAATCGGCGGAACCTTGAGCACGTCCGGTAAGACGAACTGCGCGTCTCCGTGCTCCGCATACTTTTCCAGCAGTTCGTCAAGTATCTGACGGGCTTCGGGGGAGAACTTCTCGAAGTAATCCTTGCGCTCGGACTTGAGCCGCTGCGCCCGCTCCCGGCGGGTACGCAGCGGCGCGTTGAAGGCGAGATGACAGAGAAGGTCGAAGGGATCGGCCTCAAGCTGCCCGGTCTGTTCGGCCAGAAGCGCGAAGTCGATACCGCGTTCGGCCAGGGCCGCGATGATTTCGGCGCGCTGCGTGGCGTTCGACCAGCGCGAGCGCAGGTCAGCGGAAGTGGGCGCAAGGGAGCGGACGCTCTCTGCCGCGTAATCGGTGTAGCGGACGACGCGAAGCTGGCGTCCGTTGGGGTCAAGCTCATGCACAAGATGGGCGACGATCTCGACTTGGCCGCCGTCGAAGTAGAACTTGCGCGGCGCCTCATCGCCCGGCGGCTCGATGATGCCAGCCAGTTCATAGATTCCGGACTCTTCCGCAACCTTAAAGACTGTGTCTGTTGCCGCCGTGGTATTGCCCTCATCATCCACTTGATCCTCGGTAACAAGGACCGGGTCACCGTCGAATTCCGGGTCAGCGAACATGCGGGTTGCCGATCCGGTGTAGTCAAGGATGTTGAACCAGAGCTTGCCGTAGTCGTCGCGCAGGCGCGTGCCGCGCCCGATGATCTGCTTGAACTCGCTCATGGAGCCGACGATGCGGGCAAGGACGACGTTCTTGCAGGTGGGCGCATCGACGCCGGTCGTGAGGAGCTGCGAGGAGGTCAGGATGACGGGCGTCTTCTTCTCAAGGTCCTGGAAGTTCGAGAGGTACCCGCGTCCGATGGCTCCCTCGTCCGCCGTGACGCGGCAAACATAGTCAGGGTGCTGCGCCACAAGGTCGGTGTTGAGGTTGACCAGGGCCTCGCGCATTTCGGAGGCGTGCTCCTGGTCCACGCAAAACACGATGGTCTTGGCGAAGCGGTCATTGGCCTTGAGGAAGTCCGTCAGATGGCGGGCTATCGCCTGCGTGCGGGCGCGCAGGGCGATCACCCGCTCGAAGTCCTTGGTCTGGTATTCGTCGTCCGGGATCGCCCGCCCGTAGCGGTCGCGTTCGTCAGTTGAGGGCCTCCAGCCCGCCGCATCCCATTGCGTCACCACGCGATGCACGCGGTAGGGAGCGAGGAAGCCGTCGTCGATGCCTTGCCGGAGGCTGTATTCGTAGAGGGGGTTGCCGAAGTAGAGATACGTGTCGCGGCTCTCTTCGCGCAGCGGCGTCGCCGTCATGCCGAGCTGATACGCGGGCTTGAAATGTTCCAGTATGACGCGCCACGAGCTGTCGTCGCGAGCGCTTCCCCGGTGACATTCATCCACGATCACGAGGTCGAAGAAGTCCGGCGGATAGTCGCGGAACAATCCGGCGCGGCGCTCGTCTTCGGCGAGCGCCTGGTAGATGGCGAAATACATTTCGCGGCTCTTGATGATTTCGCCGGATTCGATCTTGTGCCGGGCGTCGCCAAACGGACTGAAGTCCTTGTCCTTCGGGTCGTCGATCAGGATGTTGCGGTCGGCAAGGAAGAGGATGCGGGGCTTGCGGTGCTCGCCGGTGGCGTTCCAGCGGCTCGACCAGAGCTTCCAGCAAATCTGGAACGCCACAGTCGTCTTGCCCGTGCCAGTCGCCATCGTCAGGAGAAGGCGGCGCTTCCCGCCCAGGATGGCTTCGACAGTACGGTTGATGGCGATTTGCTGATAGTAGCGCGGCGTCTTACCACCGACGGTGTTGTAGGGGGCGAGCAGATGCTCCACCTGCGCGGGGGCCGTGATCTTGCTCCCGGTCTGATACCGCTGCCAAAGGTCTTCGGGTTTGGGGAAGTCCGGGATGCGAGTTTCCGTGCCCTTGAAGTAGTCGATCTCGATGATGTCCTTGCCGTTGGTGGCGTAGGCGAACTTCAGGCCCAGCATTTCGGCATAGGTCCGCGCCTGCTGGACGGCATCGGCGGCGGACTTGTAGCTGGCCTTGGCCTCGACCACGGCGAGCGGAAAATCCCGCGTGTACCGAAGCAGATAGTCCACCCGTTTCGGGGGCTTGCGGACGAAGCCCTTGCCGACGGGGATGACGCGGCCATCGGTGACGGTCCTCTGCTCGGCGATGGAACAGGGATCGTTGTCCCACCCCGCCGCCTGGAGCTTCGGCACCACGAACTTGCGGCATGTGTCGGCTTCGTTGCTCATGGCTCGTCCCGTGAGAGATTCCGAGCGCGGGGGCGCGTTGTGCCGTGGCGGCTCTTGTGCTCCTTGACGTACTGGCGCATGAATTCCCGGATGACTTGTGCGGCGGGCTTTTCGTCGTCGCGGCAGACATCCAGGAATTGATCCCGAAGCTCGCGCTCCACCCGAATCCGAAAGCCCACGTCTTTTTTCATTGTCGGACAAGTGTATCCAATGGATACACATTGGCATAGCGAAAAATGTGCGCCAAGTCTCATTTTTGCCTTACTGCCAGCCTAATGGGACGCTGCCGGGGCTAGGCAGCCCTTGGCTCGTGGTGTGCAGGGGAAATATTCCTCCTGCCGGCAAGGTCCAGGGGGAGAACGGAAGCCTTTCTGGCTCGCGTCCAACCCGCGCAGGAAGAACTGATGGGGGAACCTGCGCCAGCGAAGGGGAGCGTTCTGTGCTCCCGCTCGAAGAGCATCAGAGTTTGGAGCTTGGACCATAGCTATATGCGGGCCGTCACTGCCGGCCGCAGTGACGGCCCGCGCCCCTGCCGCAACAATCCGGGTTGGCGCAGCGTCCTATTGAGTGATGCAGCCGTGACGATGCCCCGTCATGCTGTCATCGCCGTGAGCCTGCCGGTGGGCCTGAACACCGGATCGCTGGCGCAGGGCATCCGCGTCAGGTCGTGCGAAGCACCCCTTCGCCGATGCCGTATCCATCCGGCGGCCCAGGAGCGCAGGTTCCTTCAAGCGCTCGTCCCGGACAGGGAGGAACCGCCTGGCACGCTCCGGTTCCGTCGTGCGTGCCGCCTCGATCTCATCGGGGTGGAACCATCGTTCTCGGCAACATCCGTCTGCTTGCACATTCCAAGGCTTCTTCATCGCGCAACGTTTGTCGCCAACGGCCGCAAGTCGCGTGCGCGCTTTCTTCACACCAACCCATAGGAGGTATTCATCACCGCTATCAGCTTGTTCTTCTCTCGCAGTCTCCCTGCCCGATCTCCCCACAGGGAGTACGGCAGGCGCCTCATTCGAGGCAACAGGTGAGTCTCTGCACCTGGCCCTTGTCCTTCGGGAATCTCGCTTCGGCGAGTTGGCAATAACACTGACCGGATGGACTCAGAGAAGCAGACCGCTGGAGCATTTGATGGACGATCTCACGTACAGCCTGCGACAGCTCTGTCAGCGCAACCGCGATGGAAGTCATGCGACGCAGGCGGATCGACAAGGCGTGCTGATCCTGGCCAGCCGCCAATTGCGCGAGGCAGGATTCAGGCAGATGCGGGCCACGTCGCTGAAGGGCAAGCATGTCGAGGCGTTGCTGAATCGCTGGCAGGCCGAAGGCTTATCGGCCGGCACGCTCAAGAACCGCCTGGCGCATCTGCGCTGGTGGGCGGAGAAAGTGGGCAAAGCCGGCACGATTCCCGCCGACAACGCGCAGCTCGGCATCCCGGATCGGCGCTTCGTGACGCAGGAGAACAAGGCCAAGGAGCTGGGCGACGGGCTGGACCGTATCCGCGATCCGCATGTGCGCATGAGTCTGGCATTGCAGCAGGCGTTCGGCTTGCGGCGCGAGGAATCCATCAAGTTCCAGCCGCACTATGCCGACCGCGGCAACTGCCTCGTGCTCAAAGGCTCTTTGACCAAGGGCGGTCGTCCCCGGACGATACCGATTACCAGGCCGGAACAGCGCGCCGTGCTCGATGCCGCGCGCCGGCTGGCCGGCACCGGATCGCTCATCCCCGCGCAGAAGACCTACATCCAGCAACGCCAGACCTACGATGGACAGTGCAAGGCTGCGGGCTTGAGCCACATGCACGGACTGCGGCATCACTATGCTCAAGCACGATATGAAGCACTGACCGGCTGGAAGGCACCCGCAGCGGGCGGACCTCCCGCACGAGTTCTCGATCCGGCACAACGCGAGGCTGATACCAGCGCCCGCCAGACGATCAGCAGAGAGTTGGGCCATGAACGCACGCAGATCACGACGGTATACCTCGGCAGATAGTGGCGTCATGCCAAGGATGCGAGTCGTCTCGCGTCCTGGGTCGAAAGGGAACTGGTCACAGAACAAAAGGATCGGAGCAAAGGTTGGCGCAAGGGCGAAGGGACAGGAACAAGGGGAATGGCCCTACTCGAAAAGGCCGGTGATGCAAAAGGCCGAAGACACGAAAACGGGAGCTGCGGTGTTCGTATTGTCGGTTGCGGCGGCTCGGAGCAGACACTGAAGCTCCGAGTATGCGTTCACCGGCCTTACCGCGACGGAAGTCACCTTCTCTGGCACTGGCGGCCACGGACGCGCGCGCTTCCGAGGAAGACCTCCGCGAGTATCTGCCGTACCTCGGCGACACGCATCTCTCCGAGGACCAGAAGATCGAGCTGTTGCAAACCCTGTGGTCGATCATCTCGGCTTTCGTTGATCAGGGTTTCGGGGTAGATTCTGTACATCTCGCGCAACCGCAGCACCAGAACGGCACTGCCGAAACGGACGCCGCTGCGGAATAACACCTCCAGCCCAATAGCCGGGCAACCCTGCGTTCACTCCGAGGAAGGTGCATCATGACGCACGCGGCTACGAGAAGGGCCATCATCTACTGCCGAGTTTCCGACAAGAAGCAGAAACACGACGGAGACGGACTGCACAGCCAGGAGCATCGCTGTCGGGAGTACGCGGCTTCCCGCGGCTATGCGGTCGAAGCCGTTTTCCACGACGATGTTTCCGGTGGCGGCGACTTCATGAGGCGCCCCGGCATGGTCGCCATGCTCCGATTTTTGGAAACACAGGCGCACGATGGCTACGTGGTCGTTTTCGACGACCTGAAACGCTTTGCCAGAGACACGATCTTCCACCTGAAGCTGCGGCAGGAACTGGCGGCGTATCGCGCGACCGTCGAATGCCTGAACTTCAAGTTCGAGGACACGCCCGAAGGCCAGTTCGTCGAAACCGTCATCGCCGCGCAAGGGCAGTTGGAACGCCTGCAGAACCGGCGCCAGACCTTGCAGAAGATGAAGGCGCGGCTCGAACGCGGCTACTACGTGTTCGCAGCACCGGTCGGTTACCGATACGAGAAAGTGGAAGGTCACGGCCGCCTACTGGTCCGTGACGAGCCGCTGGCCTCCGTCGTCCAGGAAGCCCTCGAAGGCTATGCCTCGGGTCGATTCCAGCTTCAGGCGGAAGTGAAGCGGTTCCTTGCGTCCCACCCGGAGTATCCACGCGACCGCAGCGGCGAAGTGCGCGCGCAGCGCGTCACCGATCTGCTCAAGCGGCCGGTTTATGCTGGCTACGTCGAAAGCCCGGATTGGGGTGTGACCCTGCGCAAGGGTCACCATGAGCCGCTCATCAATTTTCAGACCTACAGAACCATCCAGGACCGTCTGCTCGGCAAAGCCAAGGCACCGGCGCGCAAGAATCTGAACGCGGATTTTCCGCTGCGCGGCGCCGTGGTCTGCGGTCATTGCGGCACGCCGCTGACGGCCTGTTGGACCAAGGGCAAATATTTACGCTATCCGTACTACCTCTGTCCCAAGCAGGGCTGCGAGAGCTACGGCAAGTCCATCCGCCGCGCGACCATCGAGGGCGAGTTCGAGACGTTGCTTCATCAAATCCGCCCGGCGCCGGCGCTGTTCCGCGTCGCGCGGGCGATGTTCGAGGACCTCTGGAACCAGCGCCTTGCGACGGCGGAAACCAGCAGAAGCGGCCTGGAAACCGAGCTGGCGAAAGTCGAACGCGATGTCGAACAGTTCCTCGACCGGATCGCGCAGGCGCAACTGCCTTCGGTCATCACGGCTTACGAGAACCGCATCCGCCGACTCGAAGAACGGAAGATCGAGATCGGCGAGAGAATCGCCAACTGCGGCCGTCCGCTGCGCAGCTTCGACGAGACACTTAGAACTTCGCTCGACTTCCTGGAAAACCCTTGGAATCTCTGGGCGTCAGAACGCCTGGAACACAAGAAAGCGGTGCTGAAACTCGCCTTCGCCGACCGGCTGGCCTACGTCCGGGATGAGGGGTTTAGAACTCCCGACCTCGCCTTACCTTTCAAGGTGTTGGCGGACATCAGAAGCTCCAAAAGCAAATTGGCGCGCCCGGAGAGATTCGAACTCCCGACCACCTGGTTCGTAGCCAGGTACTCTATCCAGCTGAGCTACGGGCGCGCCGAAACCTGTAGGAAATCAAGCGGATGGCAGCCACCGGCTGCTCATGCGAGGCGCGCGAGAATACAGCAATGGCGGGCGCGCGCCAAGCGGGAGCGCCAACTGGGCGATATCCCGACTGGAATCAATGTGTTCCGCGCCAATTGTAATGGTAGTAGACCACCGGGATCACGAGCAGCGTCAGCACGGTCGAAACCAGCAAGCCAAAGATCAGCGACACCGCAAGCCCGCCGAAGATCGGGTCGTCGAGTATGAAGAGACCGCCCAGCATGGCTGCGACCGCGGTCAGTGCGATGGGTCGGGCGCGCACGGCGGCGGCGGCGATCGTCGCTTCCTGCAGCGGTTTGCCGGCACGCACTTCCTGCTGGATGAAATCGACCAGCAGGATCGAGTTGCGCACGATGATCCCGGCGAGCGCAATCATTCCAATCATCGAGGGCGCGGTGAACTGCTGGCCGAGCAACGCGTGCCCCGGCAGGATGCCGATGATGGTCAGCGGGATCGGCGCCATGATCACGAGCGGCACGCCGTACGAGCGAAACTGCGCGACGACGAGCAGGTAGATCAGCACGAGTCCCGCGCCGTAGGCGATGCCCATGTCGCGGAAGGTCTCGTAGGTCACCTGCCATTCGCCGTCCCACTTGAGGCCCCACTCGTAGGTATCCGCCGGCTGCGCCGTGTAGTGCTGGCGGATCGGGGTCGCCCCGACAGGCGTCGCCGCGAGCGTCGCGGCAATCGCCCGCAGGCCATACATCGGGCTGTCGGTCGCGCCGGCATCGTCGCCGGTGACGTAGACCACCGGCAGCAGGTCCTTGTGCTGGATCGTCTGCTCGCGCGTGCCCTTGTGCACGTCGGCCACCTCGGACAGCGGCACGAGCGCACCGCTTTCCGCCCGCACGCGCAAGGCGCCGAGGTCCGCGATCGATGCCTTGTCGCCGGGATCGAGCTCCACGCGGATGGGAACGGCGGCGCCCGCGTGGTCATCATGCAGGTAGGACATGTCCTCGCCCCCCACCGCGGCCGCGATCGCGGCGGCGATGCGCTGCTGCGACACGCCGAGGCGCGCGGCACGCGCGCGGTCGACCGCTACCACGAGCCGGTCCTGCGGCGCCTCCACGGTGTCATCCACGTCGACCACGTCCGGCGTGGCCTCGAACACGGTGCGTACCTGCCGCGCCACCATGAGCTGGCGCGTGTAGTCGGGCCCGTAGATCTCCGCCACCAGCGGCGCGAGCACCGGTGGCCCGGGCGGCACTTCGACGATCTTCACGTTGGCGCCGGATTGCCGGCCGATCGCCCCAAGCAGCGTGCGCAGGCTGCGCGCGATATCGTGGGACTTGCGGTCCCGCTCGCCCTTCGGCAGCAGGTTGACCTGGATGTCGCCCTGCCAGGGCTCGCGGCGAAGGTAGTACTGGCGGACGAGCCCGTTGAAATTGATGGGCGCCGCGGTTCCGGCGTACATCTGGTAGTCGGTCACTTCAGGCACCGCGCGGAGCTCGCCCGCGAGCGCGAGCAGCACGCGCTGCGTCTCCTCGAGCGGCGTGCCTTCGGGCAGGTCGACGAGCACCTGGATCTCGCTCTTGTTGTCGAACGGCAGCATCTTCAGGACGACCGCGCGCAGGCCCACGAGCGCGGCCGAGGCCGCGATCAGCCCGAGCAGTACGAGCAGGAGTTTCCAGCGATTGCGGCGGCCGGCCTCGCGGCGCAGGAACGGCGTCATGGCCCGCCCGAACAGCCGCTGCAGGCCGCCGGCACCATCGCCACCGCCCACGTGCGCCTGCCCGCGG